>CDZG01011029.1_pt1 | contig 92681 bp, 91 predicted proteins | sample 557741 | NCBI WGS metagenome assembly CDZG01 (sample SAMEA3182086, study PRJEB8094) | gut metagenome | biome: human; feature: gut; material: Stool; isolation source: human stools | place: Canada | collected 2013-01-21
GACGGCTCGTTAAGCAGCGCATTATAGCTCTCATAATTTTTAAGGCACACGCCTTTCGGATTAAAAGAGGAATATAATGTAACTGCATTGCCGCCGGTACCGCAGTTATGACAGTAAAACATATTTGTGAGTCTGTTCAAATACATACGGTAACGGTGGTCGCAGCAGTAGGGACAGCGCGCCTCAACCTCGTCATTCGTAAGTGTGCTGCGCTTAATATTTATTCCGCAAAGCTCCGCCGTGTCTACAAGGTCAAAGTTAATGTACGCTCCCATTACGAGGCTTTTTTAAGCGGTTCAGTCGCTTGGTTCATAGATTTAACCGACAGCGGCGCATTTTTAACCATTCTTAAAAATACCGTCTGGCAGGAAAGGGAGGACATATCGAAATGAGCTACGCTTTCGGTGTTGTCAATAAACACGGGGAAATTAAGCCCGGTAAGCCTGCGCATAAGCGCGCATATTTCAAGCCCTGCCGCCGTGCGTTCGGATAAAGACAGCGCCGCGTAATTCCTGCCCTTGTAAGCAAAGCGGAATACGCTTTTAAGCTCACCCGTGGTCTTTACGGGCTCGAACAGGGTAATGCTTACATTCGGCATTTTAAGCTCCTCTGCCAACAGCTCGGTTCGCTTTGAAACATATTCTTCAAGCGAAGCCAATATTTCGGTATACTTTCGCTTGTTGTTTTCAAAGGCGGCTGCCTGCTCGTTAAGTGCGGAAATCTGACTGTCCACCGAATACTCCCGCAGCTTTTTGATCTGTGCCTCAAGTTCTGCAAGGTTTCTTTCCTCGCTTTCAAGCTCCGAAAACTCCTCGTCGGATAAAAGCCCGCGGGAGAGGAGCATATCTATCTCCTCAATTTCCCGCTGCATAATCTCCGGCGAATCGTCCCCGGTGCGGCGCAGCTCGTCTAACTCTGCGGACAGCTTTTCGGTATCGTCCTTTTTAAACCGGTCAAAGGTCTGCTTTGCCTTTTGCTCGGTTTCAAGCATTTCCTTTTTGGTTTCCGCCAGTCCGTTTGCGCTGTCAATAACCTTATGCAATTCGGAAGCTATATCTGCTGCGGCACAGGTATAAAGTTCATCGGTAAGCGTTACCGAGCAGGTGGGGCATTTAGAGCCGGGTTTAAGCTTGTTGAGTTTCTCTTTCAAAGCGGAATATGTGGTTTTAAGCGCAGATAATTCCGTGTCAAGCTTTGCAATATCTCCCGAGAACTTTGAAACATATTCCCGCTCTCTTGCCGCTTTCAGTCTTTCCTCCAGCGCTGCCGCTAAAGCGGCGGTCGGGCTGTTTACGGCATTTTTCAGCTTTTCGGAAAGTTGCTCCCGCCGTTTTCTGAAATCTTCAAGGTTTAAGCCCTCAAACTGCTTTTCTTTCAGCATATGCACCGTGGCGGCTGTAACCTCTGCCTGCTCGTTAAGCCTGTCGCACTCGGCATCATTTGCCTGTACCGTTTCACGCAAGGTTGCCCTTTTAGTCTCTAATATCCGCAGCTGTTCGTCACACCGCCGAATACCCGCTCTGTAATCGGTAAGCATTTCGGCAGGCTCGGTGATGTTAAGCCCCTCAAGAGGCTTTTTGAACCCCTCGGACATTGCGGATAATATCTGTTCACTGCTTACAGTTTTAAGATTGCGGAAAAGCAGCTCGCGCCCCTTTACTTCGCTGAAGCTTGTAAGGTAAAACGGATTTAATATGCAGAGAAAGGTGTCCTTATCGCAGATAAAGCGGTTTATTTCCTCCTGTCTTACAGAAAAGCTGTCGAATATAAGCTCGGTTTTAGAACCGAATCTTCGCCGTATAAGGCTGTGCAGTATGCCGTTTTGGTCGGTGAAATCCACCTTTACTTCACAGCCTGTACTTTCGGAGTTGACAAGCCTGACTGCCTTTTGCTCTCCGAAATATGTAACGCCGTAAAAGGCAAAAGATACCGCGTGCGCAAGAGAGGTCTTTCCGGCTCCGTTGTGCCCGGTGACGCAGTTTACATCACCGAGCGAAAAGCTTACAGGTTCTTTTTGGTTGCGAAAGCCCGAAAGAGAGATTTCTTTAATGCTTATTTCGGTTATCTGTTCCATAAGCACACCTCCGTTATTCCCAGGGTAAAGCATTCTGCTCGTTTAATTCCGTTATTCCGTCGGGTGTTTCGGTCTTGCTTATAAGGGTCAGCATTTCACCGTAGGTCTGCATATCCCGCCGTATTATTGTGGTCTTCCACAATTCGTCCCCAAACTCGCCTACAATAAGCCAGCGGCTGTATTTATCCGGCACTACCTCGGTGCGGATAACATTAAATACCATATACCCCGGCTGTACCAAACAGGGGAAGGAGTTGCGGTAGCTTTCAAGCACCTCGCTTTTGCGCTTGTATTCCGGCTCGGTTTCCTTTAGGGCTTTCAGGTTGTGCTCCGAAATTTTAAGCGCGCGGTTAAGCTCGTCCGCTTGTCTTTCAAGCAAAGAAATTTCTTCGCTTGCCTTATCGTATCCCTTTTTTAAGGCCTTTTCCTCAAAGCCTTTAAGCAGTGGATAGATTAAGGCTATCCCTGCGGCTAACGCCAAAAAAGCCAAGGTATACCTTTCGCGCTCCCATATGCCGCTTAAAAGTATTGCCGTTTCCGCCGTAACCGTCAGCAGAAGAATTGCGGATATAGCTATGACTGCCGTTACTGTTTGTGCGTTCTTTTTCATTTTTCTGTCTCCTTATGCTGCTTTTTCAAAGCCGCGTATAATGTTGTACTTTCCTATCGTCGCGCTTTCCCGTTCCTCAATTTTAACATTGCAGATAATCTGTCCGTCTTTGAGATCCGGATTGCCCTGCATATATCCCGTTATAAGCTGATTCTGCGGGGTTTCTAAAGTAAGCGCCGTCTGCGTACCCTTAGCACCGTTACGCACTACGGATTTCACCACACGGAACTTAATGCCTGTGGTGTTTTCCTGCGGTTTCTCGGCAGCTTTAGGCGCTGCGTTCGTTTCAGGCGGTTCTGCCGGAGCATTTCCTGCCTTTTGCGCCTTTTTCCGTGCGGACATCTGCTGGTTATAATGTACGGCTAAATCCTTGTATTCGCTTTCCTGTATAACAAAGCTGCTTCCTCTCGGTTTAATGTCCACCCATTTACCCTCAAGGCTGTAAAGGTATCTGCCTATTCCCAGAACAGACGCCGCGCGTTTTAATGCTCCCGAAAGTCCGCCCTTTACGGGTTCAATGTCCGTAGCACCCGAACCGTCGGATTTTTTTATCCATTCGTTTCTTTCGGGGCTGTAAACGGAAATTGCGCATACATACGCAGATGACTTGCCCTCTGCGCTCGGAGCCACCGTAAATTCGTTCTGCCAGTTTTCAGGCCCGAATATTTCATCCAGCCGCTCTTGAATGGCTCGAGAATTTACAAACGGTACGGCAAAGCCCTTGGTCTTTTCCGTGTTTGTATATGCCGTTCGCCATTCAATATCCGAGGCAGGAAAAGGGAGTAAGAGCTTCTGCTTTTGCGCTTCGGTCATAAAGATACCTCCTTATAAAAGTCCGCAAGCGTTTTACCCGAGGGAATAAGAATATCCGAATAATAGTATTCGGGAGATTTATCTGCCAAATGCTCCATCAGCTCCCTATGACCGAGATGCAGTCTGTTGTTTTTCGGCTCGAAGTGATCGTCATTATCCGGCATACTTGAAATATAGTCCGGCATATTGGAAAGGGAATAGGGGGATTTAATTGCCGGCAGCACATTTCCTCCGGTACATAAGGAGAAGTTGTTGCTTACATTTGAAAACGGATAAACAAACATTTTAGAATTTTCTCTGAGTATTCCGTTTTCGGTAACGCCTAAATATACTTTCTGGATTTTGCCCGTGCCGCCTATCTTAAAGCCGAATACAAGCTTCGGCAGCGGAAAGTCCGGGTACTCGGTCGCCATATATGTAACGGTGGCTTTTGAGTACGGATATTCTATCGCTGCGGAAAAATCTCCGGTTTCGGGAGAACAACTGTAAAACAAAGCGTTTTTGGGCAATACGGTATGGTATACGGGCTTCACTTCCTTAAGACTGCTTTTTATGCAGATAAGCAAATCATTAAGCTCGATATTTTTAATGCTTTTAACGCCGTTTCTTCTTTCCTCAACCGTTATTTCCGCGCTGTCCGAGATATGAATGGATAATCTGTCGCGCTTCATTATGCTGCCATCTTCCTTTCTTTCTGTTTTTTCATAGGAATTATCTTCACCGTTTTTTTGTCCGTCAGCCTTTCAAGCTCCCCGCAGGAGACCTCTGCAAAATTCAGTATAGAGGCGACGGCTTTTATCATACTTACTGTCTGGTAGAATTCCGGACTGATATATACCTTCAAAAAAGCCTTTCTTGTTGACGAGACATTGTAATCCCAGTTATACGAATAATCCCCGATAGAGCGCATTTTATTGTTTATGTGCGCTTCAAGGCGGCTTATCCAAAAGTTATTGCCTTTAGGTATGCCGTTCATGCTGCCGTATTTCAGCGCAAGACCGATATATCTTTTAAGGCAGTCGTTTCTGAAAACCATTACCGTACAATCTGCTTCATCACTTTCGTCCTCGTCAATATATCCGTCCATAGAAAGCAAAGCGTCAAAAAAGGTCTCATATTCGCTGTCTGAATGAATTTCACTGTCCGTTACGGAAAAACCGTTGTCATACAGTATCTTATCCATGGCGAGAACAGAAATGTCATGGTCTATATCTCCTATATAGCTATCAAACACAAAACCACCCCTTTAGATAAAGTCCGAATGTGAATTGAGCGGCGGAGTATACGCTATTTTTGAATACAACTCAAAAAGCGCCTTGTTTTCCGGTCGGTCTGCGGCAATATTTTCCTTGTAATAGTCGCATACCGTTTCAATATCCGTGCGGTCAAACGCAGTCATATTAACCTCGCCGGTAGACACCTCTTTTCCCCGCATTTTGGGGAGTATTACCGCCTTGTAAAGATACGCGGCGCCCGAAGATATTTCTTTGAGCCTTTTAAGGTGATTAACCTGCTTTTTTGAGGGGATAGCTCTGAGATTCTTCATAAACAGCTCCGGTACTATTTCCGCTAACATTCAATAATTCCTCCTCGGTTACAATTCTGGTTTTTGGCTTTGCGTAGTCGGTTATAACGCAGAAATACCGGCTACCTGCCGTTTTATGCCGGGAATACACATAACCGTACCCTGTTTCCATACAGGCGTTGCAGCGCGCCCAGTCCTCCGGGGAGATTTCTCCCCAGTCGCCGCATTTGTGGTGTTCAAGCGCGCAGGCAATATCTGTCTCCGAAAGTATTTCCTTTGCCTTTCGGCTTACCGTGTACTGCCCTATATCCCGTATCTTCATAAGTATGGGTCTGCGGGAATACTGTGTTTTAAGCGCTTTGAGCGTAACCACCGCCCTTTGCTCTGCCTGTATCGCCCTTAAAAAGCTCTCATAAGCGGCAGATAATTTCCTTATGCTTTGAGGATAATTTTTAAAGGCTTCAAGCAGCTTTTTCTTTGCGTGTTTGGCTTTCATTGAACGAAACAGCAGGCGTATTTTTGCAATTATTTCTCGTTTAAAATTCATATGTACCCCTTTCAAGCTGCGGCGGGCAAAATGCCTGCCGTTTTGGTGCGGATGTTCTGCATTATATTATCCAGCTCGCATAGGCTTTTTTGGAGCCTGAAGGATATTTCCGGCAGCTTAAAGCCGTCAAGCAGCAGCGTCAGCACTTCGCGCTCGTTTTGTTCAAAGGCGCTTAAAAGCTGCTCGATTCGTATGCGTTCCAAAAGCTCGGCTATACCGTCGCGCTCGTCCGCTAAGGTTTCCGCAACTATGCGGTAATAGTCGTCGTTGCAGAACAGGCTTATAACGTTCCCCTCGCTTTCCGCCTTTACTGCTGCAACCGCTCTGTCCATCGCCGCATATGCGCGCTTTTTAAAATTGTCTTTGCCGGATATAACGCAATCCAAAAACGCGAATACAACGGTATCGTAGTATTCATCGGGGGATAGTCCTCGTTCTTTAAGGTATTGCATTATAACTTCGTGATGTTCCGCCGCAAATGCGGCTTTTTCTTCTGTTAATATCATTTTTCTGTCTCCTTTAACCTATTGTGATATATTTGTTACCGGTAAGAATGTTAAAGATTATTTTGTTGCTTTCAACCTCGCTTATTTGGGTTACGCCCTCTCTGTCGGTCGGTATGTTCTTCTGCTTTTTCTCCCTTACGATTCTGCCCTTTATAACATGCGGGTGCTCGCAGTCCACAAGCCCGTTCATAAGTCCGCTCGCGCCCACTAAACCTATTTGCGAAAGGTTAAGCGGTAAAAGCGGATTTCGGGTTCTGTTTTCAAGCTGTGAGCTTTCAAAAAGAATATCTAAGCTGTCCGAGCTTTTAAGCTGTTCGGCTAAGGCTTCAACATCGAAAACAGAGCCTCTGAAATGGGAAATTTCCGTTTCCTTTTCGGGAAGTGAATACAGTCCCGCGGGTATGGTATCTATAAGGGGAATCTTATCCGGCTGCAGGCAAAGCTGCTCTATCCTTGCGGCGGTCTTGTCCGCCGTGCGCCTTTCGGTGCGAACGCCGAAAAACACTATCTGCTTATACTTTTTAAACTCGCTGTCACGGAATCTGTATACCGAAAGATTTTTGTAGTAAGACGAAAGTATACGGCATACCGATTCGTTAGCCCTGTGGTAGGGTATTATGTATATAAGCAGTCCGCCTTTCATTAAAAGCGGTAGAGTGTCTGCAAGAAACGCCCGTTCCATTCTTCTGCTGCCGCCGTCTCCGGGGCAGGAAAGGTATGGGGGATTTAAAAACAGGGCATGAAACCTGCCGGGCGGAACAGACGAGCCGAAAAAGCTGCCGAGACCTACGCGGTCGAGATTTTTCTGCGCTGTATGTCCTCTGCTTTCGTCAAGCTCTATACCGTAGGTATCGGCATTTTCGTTTTCGGCAAAAGCTTTTAGAGCCAACCCCTCTCCGCAGCAGGGATCTAAAAGATTTACCTGTGCTTTCGGAAAATTAACCGCCTGCTTTATTTGCCGCACATGGTCTAAGTCCGTAGGGAAGTATCCCATTTTAATGCGGTTCATAAGGTGCGCCGCGGCTTTTGCGTCAATGCTCTTTTTATTCGGAAGCATATCCGCAAAGGAATTAAGCGCGGATACTAAAGCAGGGTAATTTCCGCCGTTTAAATACCCGAATCTCTGAATTGCCTCAAACATTTTAAGGGCGGTGGAGTATAGCTGTTCATCCCCGTACTCACCGAGCGGGTGCAATATGTTTGCAAACTCCGCCAATAATGCTTTAGCGGTAATATGCAGCTCGGATATTGAACCGTAATCCCTTTTTTCAAGATAAACGGGATACTGTTCATTCAGCGCCGTAATTAAGCGTTTCAGATTTTCGCCGCACTCGGTCAGCTCGTCAAGGCAAAAGTAGCCGTTATTTTCACAATCGCTCATCTTTTACCTCGCTTAGCCTGCGGTAGTTTATCCGCCTGAACACCGAGCCTTTATACCCGAAAGTGAGAATGTTTTTAAGGGTATTGAGCGCAGTGTTGAAAACCAAAGCTTCCATACTGTCGTCCGCAACCAGAAAAACCGCAATGTATTTCTCCTGATCGTCAAGTATTATTTTCATACGGTCGCTTTTCGCAAATACATAGGTTCTTCTGCCGCCGGGTACATTCTCAAAGCGCTTGGTAATTTCAAGCTTCGGCATTGCCTGTGAAAGCTGTGCGCCTAAAAATACAGTGAACATATCCCAATCCCTTGTGGGATTGTCCGTGGTAAAAACCGCGCTGTTTGCAACATAAAACCCACCGCTGTTCTTTTTATCCTTAGCACCTGCCGGTATTTCTATGCCGCGCATTTTTCCGTCCTCCTCTTACGCTTTTTAACCGTTTCCGCTCTTGTGGAAATAATTTTAGCGGAAAAGGTCACATACCTTGTAGTCAGGTCGCCTGTCACAAGCAAATCGTAAAGAAAAGAGGTTACAGCGGTAGCCGCGGTAAGGTTTGCGGTTACCGACTGCGGGGCGGATACCGCGCGTTCCGCACAGGAAAGCTCGGTCGGCAGCTTATCTTCAGCCTTTAAAATATCCGGGTAAAGCGTGCCTACGGGCTTAAAGGTTGTTCGTCCGCTTTGTCTTATTCCGCAGACTACCTGACCCGTATGCTCTCCGTTTCCCGAGTCTATATACACCAAATCCTTTGTTTCGTAAAAGACCTTATGGCATATAGCTCTCGACCTATTGTTGTCTACGCAGCCGATTAAAATTACGCGCTGGGTCTCCACGGCATTACTCCACGGGCTTTTTGTAAAGTCCGGTCGGACAAGCTCTTTCAGCCGCTGTTCGCTTTCAATATATTCTGGTATATATTCGCACTCTATACCGAAAGCTCCGGCATAGCGCTCGGCTAATACCGACGCCTTGTTTCTGCCTATATCCTGCTCAATAAAGTTCTGTCGGATAAGGTTTTTGCGCTCTGCAATATCCCCGTCGCAGATAATAATGCGGTAGTCGCGGTTTTCATCTGAAAAGGCTATTCGGTAAAGGTGAGGGATCAAATATCCTCCCGTACCGCCTGCGCCCAAAACAATGATTTTAACCGGTGCTGTCGCGGAATATCTCATAATCTGCCCTCCCCGAAAGCCTTTTTAAACCGTAAGCCCATATGCCGCGGTTTTTTTAATTTCAGTACCCCAATGGCGTATGTTTTCTTTCCACTCCTCCGGGTAACTGCCGAAAAAGTCACCCTCAAAAATATCCTCGGGGCAGAGGGGTATAAACTTACCGGCGCATCCTGCTCTTACCGTTATTTCGGGGAAGGTTCGGTTGAACCTGCCCGCAACGGCGTAAAGCCTTGTTTCCTTTTCGTCGGCATTGTCGGTTCCGGAAAATACCGCAGGCATAGTGTTATGCGAATGAAAATCCATAACATGAATATATCTGTCGGGATACGGCTCGTCCGTTTCGCTGTTTACCGAGGCCTCGGATATTCTTTGTTTCGGAACCTTTATTATGTACTCCTTTTCTTCCGTATCGTAGAGAATATGCACCAATACCTCGTAATGCAGCTCGTCCGAAATGCTCTTAAAAAAGCCCATAACCTTTGAAAAGATATGTGCCGGAATTTTTGGAAGCGCCATTTTAAATTCTGTTCTTATATCCTCGAATTCACGGACATTTTCTGCCGGAGCTGTAAAGCACCCTATTTCGTTTCTGCGTTGCTCATACACTCTGCCGTCTTTCGACGGCAGAAGTACAATGGGCTTATTTGTTTGTGCGGCTTTTGCTTTAGTCAGGCAAAGCTCCTTAATGCCGGACAATGCTTCTCCTTTGGTCTGCGCTTTTTTAAAAAGCTTTACTATACATTCGGGGTTTTTATCCGCGTCTGTTTTAGCTTTTTTCAGCGCTTCCTTAAAGGCTTTGGAGTTCTCGATTTCTGATTTTATATCATAAATCTTATCCGAGCCGGGATTGTTTATGCTCTTTGTGGTTTTGCCGTAGCTCACTGACCAGGATATGGTCTTTGCGTCAGAAAGCTCGGGAAAATCCGCCTCATACTTTTGCCGCAGATCCTCAAATGTCGAGTCCCTGTCCTCGATATTTTCCTTAACCTTTGCGTAGGAGAATACTGCGGGCTTTGCCGCCAATGCTTCGAGCATACGCTTCTCGCCCTGCTTTTCGGCATTTTTAAGCGCCGCGTCAAACGGGTCAAGTATTGTCTGTTGAGCAGATCCGGAATCCGAAACTGCAGGTTGTGACTGCGTTACAGGCTCTTGCTGTGTTGTTGGCTGCGTTTGCGGTGCAATCTGTTGTTGCAGGACAGGTGCTTTCGGAGGAATCGGCGGCGTCTGTACAGCCGGAGCAGGTGTGGGAATTGCCTCCTGCGGTTCTGCCGTTTGTGTTGTCGGTGTGCCGGTCGGCACGGATTCTGTCTGAACCGGAGCCGCCGTCTTCGGTTGCTGTGCCGATTCCTCACCGGGCCACACGGCTGCTGGGGTAAACGGCACGCTTTGCGGAGTTGGAGCTTCTTCGGCAGGAGTGCTGTCGAAATTGTCCATACTGTCGAGGAAGCTGTTGATGTTGTCTTGATTGCTGTTTTCCATGCTTTTCTCCTTTTTGTACCAAGCGGACAATCCTTAATATCTAAAAGAAATTCCGTTACTGTGCAAAATCTTTTATAGATACCTCGCACTGCCTGATGGTACGCTTTTGTTTTTATGTAAAAACAAAAAAGACCGACCTATCCTGCTTTAAACAGAATTGGTCGGTCAATCTTGTGATTACCGAATTTATTTTCTTGATATATTTTAAGTTTCCTTAAAAATGCAAAAAGGTCGGACTTAACCCCTTGTGAGGGAAAAGTTCGACCGAGTTACTTTAACCAATGCCATAATCTGAAAAGTCAAATTTGACAATTTCCTTAAACCATGTTACAAGGGTATTATATATGATAAAAGGAGGGTTGTCAAGGAGTAATTTGACATTTATATAATTGAGTTTAATTATATTCGGTCTACATTGGTTGTTAAAGTGACTTTTTATTTACGGTTTGTATTATACAAAAAATAGTTGACAAAAATTTATTATGATTGCGATTGTGCAAATTTCTTTTTCCACTCCCGAGGAGTGAAACCTGTAATTTTTTTAAATGTATTAGAAAAATAATTAGGACTGTCATAACCGCAAAGAGAAGCAATTTCAGATAATGAGATGTCATTTTCTTTGCGAATAAGTTCTTGTGCATATTGAATTCTAAGTATATGAATATATTTTGTAAAGTTAATTCCTGTCTCAGAATGAAATTTACGGCAAAAATAAGGTTTGGCAAAAGAAAATCGGTTTGATACCGTTTCAGTTGTGATTGGTTCATAAAAATGCTCATTTATAAATTGTAATACTAAATTGAATTTGTTGTCTGCAACGATTAAAGTTTCTTCATGACTGAAATTTTCAATTAAGTTAGCAAATAAAAGGCAGGTGTATGATTTTTGATATAATGGGAAAATAAAATTTTGAAAAATCAATATTTACTGTTTTTTCCTCCGCATTGTCATTATCCGTGTAATATGTGATAACCGTCAGAGTTTTATTACTGCTGTCAACTCCGCAAAGGGTATAAATATCTTTAATTTCCGTGCTGCATTTTATCTCGGCTTCCATATCATAGAACATACCGTACCATTTAAACGGATAATAGCCCTTTAAAGGCTCATATGTATAATAATCAAATAATCCGCAGAAGACCGATAGTCTTGTGTCATAATACATAAGCATATCTATTGAAGAGTGCTGCGCCGCCGACATACAAGCCATTGTAAAGGCGGCTCCTTTCATTCCTATAATAGTTTTTATGGAATAAATAAAATACTCTTTCCAGCCCTTGACATAGTTCCATTCATCTAAAATACTTTCCGTATTTTCAAATCCGTTAGCGGCAAGCATTTTCTTTAATCGTTCTGCCCTGCCGATAAGCTGAGACGGCTCATTACAGTAAATGTGCCATGAAAAGAAATCCATAGGTACGTTTCTTTTTTTCATTGTGCTCAAGAAATCCGCTGCCCATTGCTCATTACAGGCTAACGCAGGACCGCCGATTTTAAGCTCGGGGAAACAAGACTTTAAATGCTTTGCGGCAGTTTCGTAAAAATCAAAAAACTGACTCTGTGTGCCTCCCCATGTGCGTTTGTTTGTGCTATTGTCGTGGTCAAGATCGGGTTCGTTCCAGATTTCCCAATATTCGATATTCAAATTAAAGCCGTTAGCCCAACCGTAATTATAATGACGAATAATATGCTCGCAAATTACAGCCCATTTTTTAAAATCCTTGGGAGGTATTGTTCCGTGCTTTTTAATTTGGTGTTCTATGGTCTGACCCAGTCTGAAAAAGGTTTTGGTTCCGGCGTCAAGGGTTACTAAAATCGATTCGTCCGTGCAGGCAAAATCATAGGAATCAGGATTTTCCGGATCAGCGTCAAAATTAGGAAATATGGCTGTAATATCATGCGCATAAGGACCGCCGTATACTGTGCACATATTGGAATCGTGGTTTCTTGAGTAGGGTATTCTTGCCGCCTTATAATTTTTAAGGTTACTTTTTAACTGATCTGTGACGTGTCTTTTATGCCAAGGACCGCCGTTTGTGGCATTCAAAATTTTAAATTTACCGTATTTTTCATCTAAATTAAATTTTAAAGTTGCCATTTTGAAATTCCTTTCATAAAAATAATTATATTTTATGTAGCCTTTATATTATATTTTTTTATGATTGTCAATAGGACATACTACGAAACAGTTTCGGATTTTCATTACAAAAAATTATTTGTAATGGAGGTACGGTTTTTTCTTTGCCGGAAGCCCCGAAAGGTGCTAAAAATGGAAGAAAAACTAATAGTGGCACCAAAAGAACGGGAGAAATCGACATAAATGTGCATTCGTGGGATAATAATATTTGTGCCGTTTTGAAACAGACTTATTTAGAAAAAGCTGTTCAATAAAACTTCACTATTATTTGAAAAAACTTCACTATTATTCGAAAAACAACTAAAAATATTTACTTTTTACATTTTTCATTATAGTATGATATATATGAAACCAAAGTAAGGAGTATTTTGTGATGGCAGACAGAATTATGAGTCATGAGGAAACGGGAATATTGCCGGTTATCAATATACCGCAGGCGGAGATTGCAGAGTCGGTGGCAGAGGCGCTTCGGGACGGAGGTCTGAATTCAATCGAGGTGACCCTGCGCTCGCCCGATTCGCTTGAATCAATAAGGATTATAAAGGAAAAATATCCGGATATGACTGTAGGCGCAGGAACGGTATTAAGCACGCAGACTGTCGACGAGGCTCTAAAGGCGGGAGCGGATTTTATTGTTTGCCCCGGATACGATGAAGAAATAGTTGATTATTGTATAGCTAAACAGGTGCAGGTAATACCCGGCTGTACCAGTGCAAGCGAGATTCAGAAAGCGGTAAAAAAAGGTCTTAAGGTTCTGAAATTTTTCCCTGCAGAGTTGAGCGGCGGATTGGATGCGATAAAGCTCTTGTCCGGACCGTTCCCAAATGTTAAATTCATACCAACCGGCGGGATCAATTTCAACAACCTCGGCAGTTATCTTGAAAGTGATAAAATACTTGCCTGCGGCGGCAGCTATATGGCAACCGCGAATCAGATAAATAACAATGATTTTGAGGGGATAACCGCCGCCTGTAAAAAGGCTCTAAATATATCACTCGGCTTTGAGTTAGCACATGTGGGGATAAACAATGAAGATGGCAATGAAGCGGAGTTGGGAGCAGACAGGATAGGCGATATATTTCGTATGCCGGTAAAAGTGGGCAATTCCTCAGTGTTTGCGGGAACTGCGGTTGAGTTTATGAAGAGTATGTACTACGGAATAAAAGGCCATATAGGATTTAAAACCAATTCTATGGAAAGAGCTCTTGCTTATCTTCGCAATAACGGCGTTGAGATAATTGAAGAGAGTATCCGCACCGACCCGAAAGGCAAACTCGTATCAGCGTATCTTACGGAAGAAATAGGCGGTTTTGCAGTACATATAGTAAGGAAATAAGGAGAGAATAGTTATGAAAAAAGTAGTAGGCTTCGGAGATTATCTGCTTCGTCTTAATCCCAAGGGATATTTAAAATTTATTCAAGCGCCGGAGTGGGAGGCAAACTTTACGGGAGCTGAGGCGAATGTTTGTGTCTCTCTTGCAAATATGGGAGTTGAGACAGAGTTTGTTACGCGCCTTCCGGAAAATGAGATTTCCCGCTGCGGAATAGCCGCACTTAATAAGTACAGGGTTAAGACCGATAATATTCCGGTCGGCGGAGACCGTATTGGCATATTCTACTGCGAAAAGGGTGCCTCACAGCGCCCCTCGAAGGTTATTTATGATCGTATGAACACGGGCTTTACCACATGCAAAACCGAGGATTACGATTGGGAAAAGATATTTGATGGGGCAGGATATTTCCATTTTACGGGTATCACCCCCGCTTTGGGAGAGTCGGTAGCCGCTGTCTGTCTTGACGCCTGCAAAATGGCGAAAGAATGCGGAATTACCGTGTCATGCGACCTTAATTACCGTAAAAATCTTTGGACAACCGAACAGGCAAAGGCTACTATGGAAAGGCTTCTTGAATATGTGGACATCCTGATTGCCAATGAAGAAGACGCTGAAAAGGTTCTCGGAATAAGCGCACCCGACACCGATGTTACTGCAGGGAAGCTTAATAAAGAGGGATATGTAAGCGTAGCAAAGCAGATCTGCCGTAAATACGGTATTCCTACCGTTGCGATTACTCTGCGCCAGAGTATCAGTGCTTCGGACAACAACTGGTCAGGTATGCTTTATACAAATGATACGGCGTATTTTTCAAGAGAATATGCAGTGCATCTTGTAGACAGAGTAGGCGGTGGAGATTCATTCGGCGCCGGGCTTATTTTTGCCATAGGTCACGGCTTTGAGCCACAGAAATGTATTGATTATGCTGTTGCCGCGTCCTGCCTTAAGCAGACTATGGAATGGGATGTTAATCTATCAACCGAGAAAGAGATAATGACACTTGTAAACGGAGATGGTTCGGGTCGTGTTCAGAGATAGCAAAGGAAGAAGTATAGAGCTTGTAACCGACGCGCGGTGTATAGTCGGAGAGGGGCCTATATGGGACGAAAGAAGCGGCTGTCTTTTAATGACTGATATTCAAGGCAAACGTATGCGCCGTATACATTGGGACAGCCTTCGTATTGAGGAAACTGTTTTGCCCCAACAAACAGGGTTTTTCCTCCTCACAGAAAGCGGTAAAATTTTAGGCGGCGCTGAAGACGGTGTTTACATAATAGGTTCCGACGGTACTTTTACGCGATTCAGTAAACCCCTTACACTCAAGGGTCAGCGCTTTAACGACGGAAAGGTTGGTCCCGACGGCAGGGCGTATCTCGGCACCTTCAGCCGTGACTTTACAGCGGCTTTTTACAGAATGGAGACCGACAGTAGCTTAACCGAGCTTTTTGATAAGGTGGGAAACTCCAACGGTCTTGACTGGGATACGGAAAAAGGCGTTATGTATTACAACGATACCCCTACAGGCAGAACTGATTGCTTTGACTTTTCGAGCGGTGAATTAAAAAAGCGGCGTGAAATTTTTACATATGGCGGTGGAAATCCGGACGGTATGACAATTGATTCAAACGGTAATCTTTGGACAGCCGTTTGGGGAAGCGGTACTGTTGTTTGTGTTGATCCGACAGTCGGAAAAGTTATAGACAAGGTCGATTTGCCTGTAAGCCAGCCGAGTTGCTGCGCTTTTGCCGGAGGAGATATGGATACGCTTGTGATAACTTCTGCAGCACATGGCATACAGCTTAAAGACGAGCCGTATGCCGGAAGTGTTTTTGCGGTTCGCGTGGGAGTAAAGGGAAAAAAGCCTTACAGGCTTTCTATATGAAAGGACTGATGAGATGAAGGTTGCAGATTATTTAAAATCCACTCCCGGTATCCAATGGGACTATGCGAGACAGATGGGGGTTAAATACGCTGTCGGCAGAATGCCGGACGGTCATATGGAGGAAACAGCTGCAAGCTATGAACTGCTTAAAGAAATGAAGCAACGGTATACCGACGGTGGCTTTGAGCTAAAGGTTATTGAGCCGGCTCCATTTAATCAGAAGATAAAACAGAATCTTCCCGGCAGGGACGAAGAAATAGAACGGATGTGTTCTCTTATTACAAATATGGGAAAGCTCGGCATAGAGGTTCTTTGCTATAACTTCGCCACTCATTTTAACTGGAGCAGAACAAGCTCTGATTATCCGGAGCGAGGAGGGGCATTGGTTACCGCATACGATCATTCGACGATAGACCATACGCAGGTGACCGAGGCGGGGATTATTACTGCCGAAGAGCTTTGGAAAAATCTTGAATATCTTCAGCGGGCGATAGTGCCGGTGGCTGAAAAAGCAGGTGTAAAGCTGGCAATTCATCCCGATGACCCTCCTGTGGAGCATATTCAAAACGTTGCGCGGATTTTAAATACTTCGGACGCAATGGAGAGGGCATGTAACCTTGTGAAAAGTCCTAATATGGGTATATGTATGTGTCAGGGAACATTTTCCGAAATGGGCGGTAATGTCTACGAGGATATTAAGCGCTTTGCAAATCAGGACAGAATACATCTGGTTCATTTTCGTGACACAGTAGGTAATAAATTTAAATTTCACGAGACCTTCCACGATAACGGGCCTACGGATATGGCGGAGTGCGTGAGGCTTTACGAAAAGCTTTGTCCGAACGCATATGTTCGTGTGGATCATGTACCGACAATGGCGGGAGAGGATAATGAAAATCCCGGTTACTGCTCTTTAGGCAGACTTTACGCCATAGGATACCTTAAGGGCCTTATGGAAATGGCAGGAAAGGAATAAAAAAATGGGTGCAAAATTTGATTCATTAAAGGGTAAGCGTGTGCTTATAACAGGCTCAAGCCGTGGAATAGGAAGAGCACTCGCCGTCGGATTCGCGCAAAAATGAGAAATTGAGTGCAAGCAGTTGCAGTTAGGCGGCTGCTTGTTCTTTATTTTGTTGTTTATGAGAAAAAATATGTAAGATGCGGTTTCTGAATCTTCTGAAATTTTTGTAACCGTATGCATTTCTTTTAAGAACTTTAATTTTGTTATTACAACCTTCGGTAAAACCGTTAGTATAGTGTGACAGGACTCGAACCTGTCGCGCCTACGAAACAAAATTTTGCATAATACATTGCCTCAAAACTTGAAATACGGCAGTATTCCTGCGTTTAGTCGGCTTCGTCTTATAACAAAATTTTTTGTTTCGGTAGGTTAAAAGTTTCTGCCGCCGAATTTTTTATTCGGCGAAGCGAGAAATTTGCAGCAAGGCTAACGCCTTGCAAAAATGAACGCAAAGCCGCAATCTAAAAGGCGGCGAGCGAAACCGCGGCAATTTCGAGTCCTGTCACACTAAGGCGATGAAAAAGAATTCAATATACCGGTGAGCCGATTTTGCATAGAGTCGGCACATTTCTCAAACTGCGGTATACCGCAGTTTGAGGCATTATAAATCCATTCTTGCATTTTTTCTTTGGCGGTTTCACGGTCGTTGCAGTCAAGTATTTCAAGGAATTTTTCCTTGTACCAATGCGACCTGCTAAGGTTCACAGAAGTTTCTAACATAACCAAAACTTGCTGTTGCTGTTCGTTTTCTGATTTATTAAATCTTTTCAGCAATAACTTTTTAGAGTTTTTAAAATATCTTCTATGGGTTTTGGAAAATTTCTTCTGTTCTTCTTTTCTGACATTTTCAAAAGCCCATATTACCTGTCTTATCCAATGGTATTTATCAACTGTCCGTATTGCATTTTTAAACCATATACCGGCGGTATCATAATAAGTACGCCACATATCCGAAACAAAATATTTTGCCTTTTCCCGTTCTTCCTTTGGATATTTACCGAAATATGTTGTTAAATACGGTTTGTATCTTTCGGGAAGTATATCTAAAACAATCTTGTTTTCGGGGTCGGTTAATATACATTGGTATTTTTCTCCCCAAGTGTTGCCCTTGAATTCATCAATAGATAATACTTTGGGCAGTTCGGCTTTGGGATAGTTTACAATGTCAAATATCCTGATTATTGTTGCTACGGATAAACTTACCTCTCTTGCCACACTTGTAAAGGAGCGTTCATCGGTCAGACGATTTAATACAAATTTCACCCACCTGTTTGTCATACGGTGGTATCCGGGCAGAAAAGAATTATTTTCATAAAACCCCTTACCGCAATGCGGGCAGCGGTAGCGCCTTTTTCGGAGCATAATAACAACATTCTTACCAAATGAAGGAATATCTTTTATTTTTTGCAGCCTGTAATTGTGTATTGTATCTGTTTCTTTCCATTTCGAGATGAATAATTAAATTTTCTTCTTGTTCAACATTTGTTATTTTTACCCCTTGCAATCCGAGCAATTCTTCTGTAAAATGATTATAGAGCATATTGGAGCCTCCGTTTATGGTATCTACTCATTTCCATTTTAACGGTTTCTTTCCAAATATGCTCTACTTTTTTTCTTGTCTTTTTTGTAGGCTCTACTTGCTTACCCCAACATTTATTATAGAGCCTATAATAATTAATCCGGCCTGTACTCTGTAAGAGTATAGGCCGGATTATCAATTTTTAAAGTATTATGCACACAAGACCGTTACAGCCTTCGTTTATTACTCTTTCAATAGTTTCCTGTATACGCATTCTGGCGTCAGCCGGCATTCTTGAAAGCTTTGTATGCAAGCCTTCGTTTACAAGCTCGTGCAGTGATTTGCCGAATATGTTTGAATCCCATATTTTTACCGGATTTTCCTCAAACTCGCTTAAAAGATACATTACAAGGTCCTCGGATTGCTTTTCGCTTCCGACAATGGGGCTTACCTCTGTTGTTATATTGGCTTTCATAAGATGTATTGACGGCGCAGAGGCTCTGAGGCGTACTCCGTATCTGCCGCCTTGCTTCATTATTTCGGGTTCTTCAAGCTTAAGATCCTCGATTTCCGGCATAATTATTCCGTAACCGGTGGCTTCCACCTCATCAAGGGCATCCTTAACCTTAGAATACGCTTTTTTAGTAAGTGCCAAATCCTTTATGCTGTCCATCAGCTCTTGCTCATCGTTGATTACCAGTCCGGTTGTCTCGGCAAGTACCTTGTAGAATAAAGAATTGTTAATTTTTATCATTACCGTTGCGCTGCCCGAGCCCAAATCAATACTTTCTACCGAAACACCGTCTACATTTTTGCTGTCATTAAAAGCGGTTTCAAAGCAGTTTATATCTCTTATATGATGCATACACTCCGCTGATTTTTTTATGGTTTCGGTCAAATCGGTTCTGAGCCAATGTTCAAGCGGCAGGGAGTTTATCCATCTCGGGAAATTTATACAGATTTCTTTTATAGGAAATTCAAACAATATTCTTGAAAGGATTTTTTTGATACCTTCCTCGTCAAGCTCAAGGCAATTTATCGGTTGTACCGGCACACCGTATTTTTCGGTAAGACGGGCGGCCAACGCAGTGGATTCCTCGGATTCGGGATACATACAGTTAAGAAGTATAATGAACGGCTTATTTATGCCTTTCAGCTCTTCTATAACTCTTTCTTCTGCCTCTTCGTATTCACTTCGGGGAATATCGCTTATACTTCCGTCGGTTGTAATTACAAGCCCTATGGTGGAATGTTCGTTTATTACCTTTCGGGTTCCGATTTCCGCCGCCATATTGAACGGTATAGGTTCTTCAAACCAAGGCGTCATTACCATTCTGGGTTGATCGCCCTCTATATATCCGAGTGCGCTCGGAACTATGTACCCTACGCAATCAATAAGCCTTACATTCATAGCACTGGAGTTATCAATATTAATTTGGACACCCTTTTCGGGAATGAATTTAGGCTCGGTAGTCATTATTGTTCTGCCGGATGAAGATTGCGGAATTTCGTCGTTTGCCCGCTCCTTTTGGTATTCTTCGGAAATATTCGGAAGTACAAGCTTATCCATAAACTGCTTTATAAAGGTGGATTTCCCGGTGCGTACCGGACCTACTACTCCGATATAAATGTCCCCGCCGGTTCTGGCGGCGATGTCCTTATAAATGCTCACATTTGTCATAATGCTTCCTCCATACGCTTTCAACTCACGGCAGTTAAACTGTCTTTTGGTAAAGCATATGACGGCACAGCTTGATTTATGACAGCAGAGGAACGCGGGATTTTGAATAAATTTCAAAATTCACCTTGTTTTACCGAGTTATTTGTGGTATTATTTTAGTAGGTAAACAAAGGAGATATGTAGTTATGCATTTGCAGGAATCCGGCGAGATGTATCTGGAAACCATTTTGATACTCAGCAGAAAAAGTCAATTTGTGCGATCAATTGATGTAAGCGAGTATATGAATTTTTCAAAACCCAGTGTGAGCCGCGCAATAGGACTTTTAAAATCGGGCGGATACATTAATGTGGACAGAAGCGGTTATATTACGCTTACCGATTCCGGCAATGAGATAGCCTGTAAAATATATGAGCGGCACAATGTTTTATCTGAATTTTTAAAGAACATAGGTGTAGATGAAGAAACTGCTACGGCAGACGCCTGTAAAATAGAGCATAACATAAGCGATAAAACCTTTGAGGTGCTTAAAAAGCATATAAAATTATTCGAAAAATAAAAGAACCGACGGAAGCTCACTTACGGCGCTGTCCGAGCTTTGCCGTCGCCCGGCAAAGGAAATACCGCCGTTTTTATCACAGCAAATAATTAATTTCAAGACAACACCTCCACATATCGTATCAAATACAATATAAATTAAATTATATAGTTATCATAACTATGCGTCAAGTCAAGCACCGTTTCAAACACGGTATATTTAAAGATGTACAGTTTATAATATCGCATAGGATGGTGTTTGAATCGGAATTAAGTGATTTTGCAAAAAGATTAGTCGGACTTCGGGAAAATGCAGGTGTTTCCGCTCGTGAAATGTCACTTGCAATAGGACAAAACGAAAGCTATATAAACAACATTGAATGTGCAAGGTCTTTTCCTTCGTTTACGGCATTCTTTTATATATGCGATTATCTTAAAATAACGCCTGCCGAATTTTTTGATACCGAAAATCCAAATCCCGTACAGCTGAACGAGCTTATCGCAAAGCTTAAAAAGCTAAACGCAAAACAGCTTGAAACTCTGTCGGCATTTGTTGAACAAATGCTCGCTTGTAATTAATATAACAGATTAATTGCGAATAATTTGTCGCATTTTGTCGGTATAAAGAAACTGCCGTTCGTAAGATTTTTTACGAACGGCAGTTTTAAAGTCATAAATTAAAAATCCTTACGGCAGGCTGTGCGCTCCCGTAAGGATTTTTGTTTTAATATTGCTGTGTTTTATTTTTCTTAATCATAACAGTCAGTATGACGGCGCATATAACAACTGAAAAAAGCGAACCCGCGGCTGAGGAAAGTCCCATCGGCAACAGCGTGGTTGTAAACAGCTTTGAAGTAATATAGGCGCCGGGTATACGGACAAGAATTATTGAAAGCAGATTGTGTAAAAACGAAAATCCGGACTTACCCGCCGCACAGAAATAACCGCTGCAGCTGAAATGTATACCGGCGAAAAAGCAATCCCATATATAACCCTTTAAATACTGACCGCCGGACAGGATTACGGCATTGTCGTCCGTAAAAAGACCTACCATGCCGTTTGCGGCAAACAGAACCGTAACTGTCGCCGCTATCGAAAATACCGAGGATATTATTATTGCATAACCCAGTGTGGATACCGCTCTTTTAGGTTTCCCCGCGCCGATATTCTGCGCTCCGATTGCAGATACCGCAGACAGCATTGACGAGGGCACCAAAAACACAAAACCGATTATTTTTTCAACTATTCCGACCGCGGCGGCGTCAGTTAATCCCCTGCGGTTGGCGATTGCGGTAATAAGTATAAAGGATATTTGGATAAAGCCGTCCTGAAGGCTTATCGGTATGCCGATTTTAAGGATTTTTCTCATAACGGAGCCAAGCGGTTTAAAATCCGCTTTTTTAAGCTCTATTCCTAAGCGGCGTTTTAATATAACAAAAAGCGATACGGCAACGCTAAGCCCCTGTGAAAGCGTTGTTCCGAGCGCGGCTCCCGCAGGCCCCATATCAAAAGCGCCGATAAACAAATAGTCAAGAACAATATTTGAGGCGCAGGCAACGGCGATAAAATACATAGGACTTTTACTGTCGCCCAAACCCCTGAAAATCGAGCTTATTATATTGTATGCTGTGATAAAGGGTATTCCCAGAAAGCAGATTGTAAGATATCGGACTGTGCCGTCCACCGCCTCCGCGGGGGTGGAAACAGCGTTTACAATAGGCTTTACAACTATAACCAATACCGCCGTAAGAACCAAAGAAAGCGCCATAAAAAGCGTAACGGTGTTGCCGATGTTTAACGCCGCTTTTTTGCGGTCGCCCGCACCCACGGCGTTGCCTATGCTTACGGTAGAACCCATGGCAAGCCCCACTATAATTACGGTAAGCATATGCATAACCTGCGAGCCTACCGAAACGGATGTGGTTGCGGCTGTGCCGTCAAAGCTGCCTATAATAAAAAGGTCTGCCATACCGTAAAGGGTCTGAAGAAAATAAGACAGCAGATACGGCAGTGAAAAAAATGCCAGGTTTTTAAAAACACTGCCGCCGGTAAGATTTTTTTCCATTTTATTGTTCCTTATTTTTGATTAAAAACTTTTTTCTGTATTCGTTCGGTGATATTCCGAAGGCTTTTTTAAACGATTTTGAAAAATACAGCGGATCGCTGAAGCCGCAGGAAAGCGCGGTTGATTTTACCGATACGCCGTGTTCCAAAAGTTCTTTTGCTCTGGCGGTCCTGTATTTTGTAAGATACGCCCCCGGTGAAATTCCGCACATATTCATAAAGCATCTGTGCAAAGTGGAGCGGCTCACACCGAGGAAATCGCACATAACGCCAAGGTCAAGCTCGTCCTTGTAAAAGTTTTGCTGAATTAAGCGGCAGGCGGTATCAAAATAGCTTTCACGGCTGTTTTCGGTAATTTTCGGAAAGGTGTCCGCATATATTCCCAAAACTGTGAGCAAAAGTCCCCTTGCGGTATTAATGTCTGACGGGTACGGGTCCATACCGCACAGCATTTCAAAAAAGGGAAGAAGCCTTTTTTTCGGTATACCTCCTATAATGCAATCTCCTCTTAGGTAATTGATATTTTTAAAAAGAGAAGCATACTGCTCGCCCGAAAAGTCAATCCAGGTGTATTCCCAAGGGTCGTTTTCATCGGGGAAGTACGCAATGTTATCAAACGGCCGTATAACAAAGCTTTCCCCGCACTCGGCAAGGTAAGCCTTACCGTTTTTTAAAAAAGTTCCCTTACCCTTAATTATGTAATGCACCACATAACAGGTTCTGGTGCCCGGTCCCCAAGAGTGCATATCGGAGCAGTCCCTGCGGCCGGCAGAGATGAACTCGGAATCTACGGTCACCCAACCACACTCCTTTTTTGAAACAAAAATCCATATAAATGCAATAAAAGGTTATAGAAAATAACATTTTTTTGCAATATACTTATTTTACAATATTTATTGTCGGAGGTCAAGAAAATGATAAAAAATACGCCGCCTATGGGTTGGAATTCCTGGAACACATTCGGAGCCGATATAAACGAAAAGCTGATTTTTGAAACAGCGGATAAAATGGTCGAAACAGGTCTTTTGGACGCCGGTTACGACTATTTGGTTATCGACGACTGCTGGTCGCTTAAAGAAAGAGACAAGGACGGCAGATTGGTTGCCGATCCCGAAAAATTTCCGCACGGTATGAAAGCCGTTGCCGATTATGTTCATTCAAAGGGTCTTAAGTTCGGTATGTATTCCTGTGCCGGAAATCTTACCTGTGCCGGATACCCCGGAAGCTTTGAACACGAATTTACAGACGCGGAAACCTTCGCGGAATGGGGCGTGGATTTCCTTAAATACGATTATTGCTATCACAGCAATATTATACACGGCAAATATCTTTACCGCCGTATGGGTCTTGCGCTTAAGAACTGCGGCAGGGATATTCTATTCAGCGCCTGCTCGTGGGGTGCGGACAACACAGCCGAGTGGATGCGTGAAACGGGTGCGAATATGTGGCGCTCAACAGGCGATATTTTTGATACCTGGGAATCTATTAAAAAGCTTACCGAGGAGCAGGATGCCATACTTCCTTACGGCGGAGCGGGTTGCTTTAACGATATGGATATGCTTGTTGTGGGAATGTACGGCAAGGGCAATGTCGGTCTTGAAGGACTTAACGATGTGCAGTATAAGACCCACTTCTCGATATGGGCTTTAATGGGCTCGCCGCTTATGATAGGCTGCGATATAAGGAATATGAATGAGGAAACCCACCGTATTCTTACCAATAAGGAGCTTATAAAAATTAACCAGGATAAGGATTGCCGTCAGGTATTTAAGCTCCCCAACTTCTGGAACGATAATGTAAAAATTTACGCGCGCAATCTTGAAAACGGTGATATAGCAGTGGGTATGTTTAATTTCGGCGGAGAAAAGGCTGTGGTTCGTATGACCGTAGACGAGCTTGGTATTCCCGAAAGCACAGACAAAACTCTTAAGCTTGAAAATGTTTGGGATGATGAGACGGTAACGGTTACGAACGGCGCGTTTATTCACGATATAGAGCCGTGCGGCTGCCTTGTTTACAGATGTAAGGTCGTGAAAAAATAATGTCTGCCTGTATTAATTGCGGAAAAGAGCTTGAGCATAACGATATAGGGGCATATAAAAAATTCATAAACAGGGGAAGCACACGGTTTATGTGCCGCAAATGCCTTGCAAAGGAGCTGGGTGTTTCCGAGGAGCTTATAAATAAAAAAATAGAATACTTCAAATTACAGGGTTGTACTCTATTTATATAAAGGAAAAGCACCGAATTTGTATAAAAAATTAACAATTTGTTATTTTTGCAATTTAACACTTGAAAAACCGTTTTTTTGGCAGTATTATTAAATATATTCTTAAATGCTTGTGCGATATTACTTGCAGTAGGCGCACCCCAAGGAAGTGTCTTAAAAATGGAAATCAAAATAACAAAAACTTCGTCCCCAAAAGCAAAGCCGGAAAGCAGTAAGCTCGGCTTCGGTAAAATATTCACCGACCATATGTTTATGATGGATTATTCCCGTGAGGACGGATGGCATGACGCAAGAATCATACCGTTCGGTAATATTTCGCTTCATCCGGCTTCTACCGTTTTGCATTACGGCTCCGAAATATTCGAGGGACTTAAGGCGTACCGACGCGCGGACGGCGAGGTTCAGCTTTTCCGCCCGATAGAGAATGTACGCAGAATGAACAACTCGGCCGAAAGGCTTTGTCTTCCGCAGATACCCGAGGAGGACTTTTTGCAGATACTCGATACATTTGTGGGTCTTGAAAAGGACTGGACTCCGTCCGAGGAGGGCACATCGCTTTACATCCGTCCGTTTATGTTCGGAAACGATGAAAATTTGGGCGTTCACGCCGTTCATCACGCTACATTTGTAATCATTCTTTCGCCTGTCGGAAGCTATTATGCCGAGGGTCTTAATCCTGTAAAGATTATGATTGAGGATAAGGATGTAAGAGCTGTAAGAGGCGGCACGGGGTATGCAAAATGCGGAGGAAACTATGCAGCAAGCAACAGAGCCGGCGAAAAAGCGGAGGAAATGGGATATTCACAGGTGCTTTGGCTTGACGGTGTGGAGCGCAAGTACATCGAGGAAGTAGGCGCTATGAATGTTATGTTCAAGATTGACGGCGAAATAGTCACCCCAGAGCTTACAGGTTCCATTCTCCCCGGTATTACAAGGAAATCCTGCATTGAGGTACTTAAGGAAAAGGGATATAAGGTAAGCGAAAGGCTTTTAAGCGTAGACGAGCTCGGCGAGGCGCTTAAAAACGGCAAGCTTGAGGAAGCGTGGGGCTGCGGTACAGCCGCGGTTGTCTCCCCGATAGGCGAGCTTTGCTATAAGGGCGTTAAGTACACCATTAACGACGGCAAGATAGGCGAGGTAACACAGCATCTTTACGATACGCTTACCGGTATTCAGTGGGGTAAGCTTGAAGATACGCACGGTTGGACGCATCTCTTGAAATAATATCAAAAAACGGTTGTTACAGTTTTTTACTGTAACAACCGTTTTTTATTTTGTTTTAAGCTGTCGGCGTTCCTCGATTTTTTCAAAGATCTTATCTATCAGCTTGCAGGATAAGAAGCCTATAAATACTCCTAGCACTGCCCCTGCCAAAACATCAGACGGATAATGAACATACAGATAAAGCCTTGAAAACGCTATAAGAACCGCCAGAATAACAGCAGGTATTCCAAAGCGCTTATCCCGTATAAGAAGCACCGTTGCCGCTTCAAAGGATGCCAAAGTATGCCCCGACGGGAATGAGTAATCCGAAAGCGTTTTTACAAGCAGGTCGGGTCTTATTGCGGTGTTAAGGTCGTACGGTCTTATTCTCGCAAAGGAATTTTTCAGTATAAGGTTTCCGATAATAAGACCTATAAACAGAGCCGTACCTACTGAAATTCCGGTTTTGCGCGTTTTTTTAATAATAATCAACAGCAACGCTGTGGCTATCCAAAAAATTCCGCCGTCACCGAATTTAGTAATTATCGGCATTACTGCGTCAAGAAAACGGCAGGTGAGGTGTTCGTGGATAAAGTCAAGTATTTTAAGTTCGTATTCATTCATTTTACCGAATCCTCTCCATATTAAGCGAGGGCCTTGTAAGATATTTCCCGTAAGAGAACCGACGCTTTTTATTTATTATACAACCTACATGTATAACAAACAAGCAAAAAAGATTAAAATTTTGCTTGCCCGATAGAAAGATATATGATAAATTCGGTTTTTATTTACTTTTTTTTTGTTTTGTTGTAAAATAGCATTTGGTGACGCTATGAAAAAAATTGTTATAATAGGCGGCGGCGCCGCAGGACTTATGGCGGCTTGCCGTGCGGCAGAGAGATACGGGACTTCGGCGGATGTAATAATCGTTGAAAGGAACGAACGCCCTGCCCGTAAGGTAATGATAACGGGTAAGGGCAGATGTAATGTTACAAACAACTGCGGTACCGACACGCTGATTGCAAATGTACCGAAAAACGGCAAATTTTTATTTTCCGCCTTTTCGGAGTTTGATTCTTCCGACACAATGGAATTTTTTGAAACTCTGGGCGTTCCGCTTAAGACCGAGCGGGGGAACAGGGTGTTCCCCGTGTCCGACAAGGCTTCGGATATAGTGGACGCTTTGGTGAGATGCGCAAAAAAAAGAGGAGCGCGTATCATAAACGGCAGAGCGGCAGCTGTAAAAACCGAAAACGGGACGGTAACGGGAGTAGAGCTTTCTGACGGCGAAATCATAGACGCCGACGGCGTTATAATAGCTACCGGCGGTATGTCATATCCGCTTACGGGCTCTGTGGGCGACGGTTATAAAATCGCAAAGGAACTCGGCCATACCGTAACGCCCATAAAGCCTTCGCTTGTTCCGCTTACCGTACACGAGGGATTTTGTGAAAGGCTTTCGGGTCTCTCGCTTAAAAACACGGTGCTTTCGGTTTTTGAGGCGGGAAAGAAAAAGCCGATTTTTTCGGAGCTCGGTGAAATGCTTTTTACTCACTTCGGTATTTCGGGGCCGCTTGTGTTAAGCGCTTCGGCACATATGCGTAAAATAGGGGAAAAGCAATATACTGCTCACCTGGATTTAAAACCGGGACTCAGCCACGAACAGCTTGACTCACGGCTGTTGCGTGATTTTGACGGCGCTAAAAACCGTGATTTCGCAAATTCGCTCGACAAGCTTTTGCCGAAAAGCATTATACCCGTTATAATATCGCTTTCGGGAATACCGAGCGATGAAAAGGTGAATCAGATAAGCCGTGAGCAGAGGGAAAGGCTGTGCGGCGTTATAAAGAACCTTACATTTCATATTACGGGGACAAGACCCATTGAAGAAGCCATAATAACGGGCGGCGGTATATCGGTCAAGGAAATTAATCCGTCCACAATGGAATCAAAAATTATAAAGGGACTGTATTTTGCGGGTGAGGTAATTGATGTGGACGCTTACACGGGCGGATTTAATTTGCAGATAGCGTTTTCAACCGGCTACACTGCCGGAAACAGCATATAAAAGGGGAAAAATAAATGGTTGCAGTAGCGATAGACGGACCGGCAGGCGCCGGAAAAAGCTCGGTAGCGAGAGCGGCGGCGAAAAAGCTCGGTTATATTTATGTGGATACCGGCGCTCTTTACAGAGCGGTTGGGCTTAAATTTTTAAAGTCGGGAGCGGATACGGCGCTTGACTGCGATATATCCGCCGTTCTTAAAAATACCGTTGTGGAAATCAAGTTTATAAACGGCGAGCAGAGAGTTTTGCTTGACGGCTGTGATGTTTCGGATGAGATACGCACGCCTGAGGCTTCAAAAATGGCGTCGGCGGTTTCGGCAAAGCCGGAGGTAAGGGCTTTTTTGCTTGAAATGCAGCGTAAAGCCGCCGCAGACAGTAATGTAATTATGGACGGCAGGGATATAGGAACAGTTGTTTTGCCCGATGCCGATGTGAAAATATATCTTACCGCTTCTCCCGAGGTTCGTGCGGAAAGGCGGTTTAAAGAGCTTACCGAAAAGGGCACAAGCGTAAGCTATGAAGATGTGCTTGCCGACATAATAAGCCGTGACAGTGCAGATATGAACCGTAAGATAGCGCCGCTTAAAAAAGCGGAGGACGCGGTTTTGGCGGATACATCCGATTGCGGCTTTGACGAATCGGTCGGACTTATAGTCAAGATCATAAGGGAAAGGGTAGGATAACTTGAAAATTACCGTGGCAAAGACCGCAGGCTTTTGTTTCGGTGTTGACCGTGCCGTAAATACGGTGTACGAGCTTGTAGGCAAGGGCGAAAGGGTCTGCACCTTAGGACCTATTATTCACAATCCTCAAATAGTGGAGGAGCTTAGTAATAAGGGCGTAAGAATAGTGGATTCGCCGGCTGAAGTTGAGGACGGCGAAACTCTTGTTATCCGCTCACACGGGGTCACAAAAGCGGTTATGGACGAATGTGCGGCGTTGGGCGTTAAAACCGTGGACGCCACCTGTCCGTTTGTCTCCAAAATACATAAAATAACAGCCGAAATGGGAAATGACGGGTATGTCACCTTAATAGCGGGCGACGCTGATCATCAGGAGGTAATAGGCATAGTCGGACACTGCACGGGGGATGTATTTGTCTTTTCGGGACCCGACGAGCTGGAAGAAATACTGAAAAATAAGGAAAAAATAGGCGAAAGACCCGTAATTTTGGTATCTCAAACCACTTTTAACGCAGAAATTTTCAAAGTTTGCGAAAAAAAATTAAAAAAAGTATATACAAATGCGAAAATATTTGATACAATATGTAATGCGACTTCTATGCGCCAGCAGGAGGCACGGGAGCTGTCACGCAATAATGATGTAATGATTGTTATAGGCGGCAGGCACAGCTCAAACACGGCGAAGCTTTTTTCCGTGTGCCGTGAAAACTGCGGCAGAACCTTTTTGATAGAGACGGCGGACGAGCTGTCCGGTCTGTCTTTTGAAAATTGCGGTTCGGTCGGAGTCGTTGCGGGTGCGTCTACACCTGCAGGTATAATAAAGGAGGTTATTAAAACCATGTCGGAAAATTTACAACCGGTCGAAGAACAGACGGAGGTTAAAGAATCTGTTCAAAAAAGCTTCGACAAAATGACGGACGAAGAAGCATTTGAGGCTTCGCTCAGCGGATTAACCGGAGATCAGAAGGTCTGCGGTACGGTAGTTGCCGTTAATCCCACCGAGGTAACGGTGGATATCGGCAGAGGTGTTACAGGCTATGTAACTGCTGACGAATTCTCTTCGGATGCTGATGTAAAGCTTATGGACGAAGTCAAGGCGGGCGATAAGCTTAATCTTATCATTATGAAGATAAATGACCAGGAAGGAACCGCAATGCTCTCCAAGCGCCGTTACGATGCTATTGCCGGTTGGGACAATATAGTCGCAGCCAAGGAGTCCGGTGAAATTGTTACCGGTGTTGTCAGAGACATTATCAAAGGCGGCGTAGTTGCTTATTCAAATAATGTAAGAGTATTCATTCCCGCTTCTCAGGCAACAGCTTCAAGGGGCGAACCGCTTGAGGATTTAAAGGGTAAGGAAGTTTCCTTCAGAATTATCGAGATAGGCAGAGGTCACAGAGCGGTAGGTTCTATCCGCAGCGTGCTTAAGGAACAGCGCAAGGCTGCCGAGGATAAGATTTGGGAAAACATTGCAGTGGGCGACCGCTTCACAGGCGTTGTTAAGTCTCTTACAAGCTACGGTGCTTTCGTAGACATCGGCGGCGTTGACGGTATGATTCACATTTCCGAGCTTTCTTGGCAGAGAATCAAGAATCCGTCGGAGGTAGTTCTTGTAGGAGATACCGTTGAGGTTTATGTTAAGGCTCTCGATACCGAGAAGAGAAAGATCTCCCTCGGCTACAAGAAGCCCGAGGAAAATCCGTGGGTTATCTTTGAGAACAACTACAAAGTAGGCGACACCGTAAAGGTAACTATCGTAAGTATGACTACATACGGTGCTTTTGCCCGCATAATCCCCGGAATTGACGGTCTTATCCATATATCTCAGATTGCCGATAAGCATGTTGCCAAGCCGCAGGACGAGCTTACGGTAGGTCAGGAAGTTGACGCAAAGATTATTGCTATCGACCTTGAAAAGAAGCGTGTAAGCCTTTCTATCCGTGCTTTGCTTGAGCCGGAGCAGAAAGAGGAGGAAGCTCCCGCATCCGCTGAGGACGAGGTAGTTTTCGAGTCGTCTGACGAAACCGCAGCAACAGAGGAATAACATTAAAAACTTTCCGAAATCTTAATTTCGGAAAGTTTTTTTTATGCACAAAAAACCCACACCGTTTTACAGTGTGGGCTTTGCTTATTTTGAAAGGAAACGGGATAAGAATTCTTTTGTTTTTTCGTTTTTCGGGTTTTCAAATATATCCGTCGGCGCACCCTCTTCGCAGATAACGCCGTCAGCCATAAAGACTACCCTTGAGGAAACATCCCTTGCAAAGGCCATTTCGTGGGTAACTACTATCATAGTAAGTCCTTCCTTTGCAAGATTGCGCATAACCTCAAGCACTTCGCCCACCATTTGCGGATCGAGCGCGCTTGTAGGCTCGTCAAACAAAAGCACCTCAGGGTTCATAGCAAGCGCGCGGGCTATTGCGACGCGCTGCTTTTGTCCGCCCGAAAGCTGGGACGGCTTTGCGTTTATGTAAGGTGCCATACCGACCTTTCCGAGGTAGTGTAAAGCCGCCTTTTTAGCCTCTGCCTTTGATTTGCCTAAAACCTTTGTCTGACCTATCATACAGTTTTTAAGCGCGGTCATATTATTAAAAAGGTTAAAGGACTGGAACACCATTCCCACATGGGAGCGGTATGCGCTAGCGCCGCCCTTAAGCTTATCTATGTTCGTGCCGTGATACAGCACTTCGCCCGAGGTCGGCGTTTCAAGCAGATTTATACAGCGGAGAAGTGTGGATTTACCCGAACCCGACGCTCCTATTATACTGGTGACATCTCCTGAGTTTACCGAGAAATCAATGTCCCTAAGCACCTCGTGCTTGCCGAAGGTTTTGGAAAGGTGGTTTACCTGTAAAATCGGTTCTGACATTATTTACCTCTCCTTTCGCTCTTCTTAACAAATGAATATGTACCGCTTGTGTGCGCCAATGTATCGGTCGTTGCAACATCAAAGTTAGCGGGACCGTCCATTTTCTTCTCCCAAAGTCTTAAAAGCAGTGAGAATATAACCGTCATAACAAGATAAATGGTAAGGGTGATGACGGCAGACGGGAAGTAAATGTACTTTGCGCCAACTATTGCCTTGTGAGCCGCAAAAAGCTCGGCATAGCCTATAACAAACATTACGGAGGTATCCTTTACATTTATTATAAGGTTGTTGCCTATCTGCGGAATTATGTTGCGTATCGTCTGCGGAAGAATGACATAAAGCATTGTTTTAAAATGGTTCATACCTATGGATTTTGCACCTTCGGTCTGACCTATATCAATGGACATTATACCGCCGCGCACCGTTTCCGCCATATAAGCGCCGGTGTTTATGGATACAACAAGGTATGCCGCAAAGGTTACTTCAAGATTTATGGCGCCGTTCGAAAAATAGGGTAGGGCGTAATAAATGAAGATTGCCTGAATTATCATAGGTGTTCCTCTGAACACTTCAACATAAATTCTTACGATTGCCTTTACTATTCCGAGCAATATGCGTTTTACTATATTGTCGTTCTTGCCACAGGGTATGGTTTGAATTATACCGCAGCCAAGACCTATAATGCAGCCGATAGCCGTTGCGACGACGGCAAGCTCCAATGTTTTAAGCGCACCCGTGAGGTACTGTGACGAGCTTTCTCCCCAACAGGTGACTATGTCGCTCCAAAGCTCTGCAAGCTTGTTCATATTTTTTCTCCGTTCCTTGATTTAAACCCCGACCTTAAGCCGGGGTTAAGTGCCTCAATTATTTTTCAGCAAGGGGCTGAATCTTTGTGGCTTCCGCCATAATCGAATTGAAATCGTCGGCAGTCATATCCTTTAATACGCTGTCTATTTTGTCCTTAAGCTCGGTGTTGCCCTTCTTAACAGCAATGCCGATATTGATGTCGCCGTCGTCTACCTTGAACGAATTATCCTCAAGGTCGAGTATCTTAAGGTCGCTGTAAGCGAGCAGCGCGCCCTGTGCTGTGGGCATATCTGTGCAGATAAAGTCAACAGCGCCGGTCTCAAGTGCCATAAGCATTGAGGGTGCGGTTTCCTGTGCTGTCTGTATCTGAGCGTCCTTTATCTGGGGCAGGCAGGTGTCATACCAAATTGTTCCGAGCTGTGAGGTGCATTTGCCGCCGGCGAGATCGGAAAGTTTTGTGGCAGAGGCAAACTTGCTGTCCTGCTTTGCCATACAAACAATGCTGGCGTAAATGTACGGACCCGCAAAATCAACCTGCTTCATACGCTTCTCGGTCATAGACTGACCTGCTATTGTAGCGTCTACCTTGCCGGTCTGAACGGCGGGAACAAGGGAATCCCAGTCAAGGCGTACAACCTCAAGCTTCCAGTTGTTTGCCTCGCAGATCTTCTTTGCCATCATAATGTCGTAGCCGTTTGCATAGTCCTTTGAATCCTTTATCGGTACGGCGCCGTTTGAGTCGTCGGCCTGCGTCCAGTTATAGGGGGCATACGCACATTCCATAGCGATTGTAAGCACGCCGTCCTCAACGCCCGACTTTGCGGCGGTCTTGCCGCCGCAGCCCGCGAACACCGCCGCAGTCAGTGCAACCGATAAAATTGCCGATAAAATTTTTGCTGTTCTTTTCATTTTGAACACTCCCAAAAAAGTATTAAAAATAAGCCTGTGACACGAAGTAGTATCACAGGCTTTGCAATAAAACACAACAAAACGCCATGATAGCTCTCCACATAAAAGTGACAGTGCAGCGTCTGTTAAACGCAACCCCAGCAATCAAACGGCGGTAACCGTAAGACCACTTCGGCGGATCAGCCTTTCCCCCATAGCCGCTTACCGGCGTTATACTAAGGGGTACTGATCATATCCGCATCCTCTACCAAGTGCTGACTTAAATTTTATAGTATTATAAACCCTGTCTTATAATTTGTCAATAGTTTTTTCTTTTATTTTATCTCTCTCTTGACGGCGGACATGATATGAGATATTATAGTAAATATAAACAGAACGGAGATTAATAATGAACGAAAAAGAAATTGCGGAGATACGAAGACGCTTTAATCCGCAAAAAACAAATATAACAAAGGTTTGCGGATGCTATGTTACGCCGTCGGGCGAAATAATGTCGGAGTTTTCGCAGCCGCTTGCCGCGCTCACGCCGGACGAGACGGAAAACCTGCTTTCAATTCTTAAAAAAACGCTTTCGGGCACGGTGGACAAAAACCTTATAGATATACCCTTTTCAAACGCACAGGTGCTTGAGGGGGAGGAGCATAAGACTCTTATGCGGTTAAGGGATTCGGCGCTTTGCGACGAGGAAGCGCTTAAAAGGGTTTATTCCGCAATTATTTCTTCGGTAAGGGAAGAAACCAATTATCTTATTCTTTTGGCGCTCGACAGCTATGATGTATTTACATATTCATCGGACGGTAAAAAGGACGACGAATCGTCCGAGCAGTTCAGATATTTTGTCTGCTGCGTATGCCCCGTAAAGCTGACAAAGCCGCTTTTGAGCTTTGAGGCGTTTGACAATGCGTTTCACGGCATAACCTCTGTTTCGGCTGTTTCGCCACCGGAGTTCGGGTTTATGTTTCCGTCGTTTGACGACAGAACGGGCAACATTTACGATGTTATGTTTTATTCAAAAAATCCGGCTCGGGATTATTCGGAAATATCCGATAAGCTTTTCAAAGCCGATATGCCTATGCCGGCGGTAAGACAGCAGGAATCGTTCTGCGAAATGCTTGAAGCCTCGGTTGGCGAGGAATGCAGTCTTGATGTTATTCAGGCGGTGCAGGATAGAATAAACGACATAGCCGAAGAAAATAAGGAAAACCGTGACAGAGAGCCTGTTACCGTGACGAAAAACGATATTTCACAGGTTTTGCGTTCATGTGATGTAACGGAAGAGCATATAGAAAGTTTTGAAAGCAATTACGATTCCGTTTTCGGCGAGAAGACCTCATTCAACCCCAAAAACCTTGTTGATGTGAAGAAAATGGAGGTCAATATGCCGTCGGTCAGCATAAAGGTGGATTCGGAGTGCAGTAATCTTGTAAAAACAAGGCTGATAGACGGGGTTAAATATATAATGATTCGTGCCGATGACTGCGTTGAGGTAAACGGAGTTAAAATCAATATTAAAGAGGAGTGATTTTCTTGAAACAGCTGTCTGATATTGAAATAGCGCAGAGCTGTAAGCTTGAAAAAATAACCGAAATAGCAAAAAGAGCCGGTATTGATGAAAACGATATTGAGCAATACGGAAAATACAAGGCGAAAATTGAGCTTTCCGCTTTAAAAAACAGCAAACGGAAGGACGGAAAGCTTATTCTTGTAACCGCCATTACCCCGACGCCCGCGGGCGAGGGCAAGACCACCACAACAATAGGTCTTACGGACGGACTTCGCAGAATAGGCAAAAACGCCGTAGCAGCACTTAGGGAACCGTCTTTGGGACCGGTTTTCGGCATTAAGGGCGGAGCCGCCGGCGGCGGATATGCGCAGGTCGTGCCGATGGAGGACATCAATCTTCATTTTACGGGTGATTTCCACGCTATCGGTGCGGCGAACAATCTGCTTGCGGCTATGCTTGACAACCATATAAAACAGGGCAACGAACTTAATATCGATGTACGCAAAATAACCTGGAAACGCTGTGTGGATATGAATGACCGACAGCTAAGGAACATCGTAGACGGCTTGGGCGGCACGGCAAACGGAGTACCGAGGGAGGACGGTTTCGATATAACCGTAGCAAGCGAAATTATGGCGGTGCTTTGCCTCGCTGATTCGGTAACCGATTTAAAAGAAAGGCTTGCGAGAATTATTGTGGGCTACACCTATGATGATGCTCCCGTCACCTGCGCCGACCTTAAAGCTCAGGGCGCTATGGCGGCGCTCCTTAAAGACGCAATTAAACCGAATCTGGTGCAGACGCTTGAGGGAACCCCTGCACTTGTACACGGCGGACCGTTTGCAAATATAGCGCACGGGTGCAATTCAGTAATCGCAACACGAATGGCTTTAAGGCTTGCCGACTATGCGGTTACCGAGGCAGGCTTCGGCGCGGATTTGGGAGCCGAAAAATTCCTTGATATTAAATGCAGAACGGCTGGACTTACTCCCTCCGCTGTGGTTGTGGTCGCTACCGTGCGCGCGCTTAAAATGCACGGCGGACTTGATAAAAAAAGTCTTGATACCGAGAATACCGAAGCGCTTGAAAAGGGCATACCTAATTTGTTAAGGCATATTTCCAATATTAAAAATGTATACAAACTGCCCTGTACGGTTGCCGTAAACCGCTTCCCGACAGATACCGACAGTGAAATAAACTTTGTTATTGAAAAATGCAGGGAGCTCGGAGTTAATACGGTGCTTTCGACCGTCTGGGCGGACGGCGGTAAGGGCGGCGAGGCTCTTGCAAGAGAGGTCGTGCGGCTTTGCGAAGAAGAAAAGGGCGATTTCACATACAGCTATGAGCTTTCCGACAGCATTGAAGAAAAAATTGCCGCAGTGGTAAAAAAGGTGTACGGCGGAAAGGGAATAACGGTTCTCCCTGCGGCTAAAAAGCAAATAGAAAAGCTTTCAAGGCTCGGCTTTTCGGGACTGCCCGTGTGTATTGCCAAAACGCAGTACAGCTTTTCCGACGATCCGACGCTTTTAGGCGCCCCCGAAGACTTTACCGTAACAGTAAAGAATGTTAAAATATCCGCGGGAGCCGGCTTTATAGTCGTGCTTACGGGGGATATAATGACAATGCCGGGACTTCCTAAAAAACCTGCCGCCGAACAAATCGATGTTGACGAAAACGGCAGAATAACAGGGCTGTTTTAAAAATTAAAACCGTGATTGCTGTTCGGCGGTCACGGTTATTTTGTTATTTGGTTAAGTGCATAACCGACTTAAATGAAAATTGACAAAAAACACCTGTTGTGCTAAAATAACTCTCGGTGAGTAATTAATGATATTCGGAAATAAAAAGACAGAGATCTGGCTTGTGGCAGGGCTCGGCAACCCCGGTACGGAGTATGAAAAGACACGGCACAACGCCGGTTTTATGGCTGCCGATAAGCTTGCGATAAAGCACGGAGCTTTATTTAACAAGCATAAATTCGAGTCGGTTTACGGAGAAATTAAGCTGGACGGAAAGCGGGTATTTATTTTAAAGCCGCAGACCTATATGAACAATTCGGGCACTGCCGTTTCGGCAATCGCAAAATTCTATAAAATTCCTACCGAAAATATTATAATTATGTTTGATGATATTTCGCTTGATGTGGGAAAGCTTAGAATAAGGCGCAGCGGGACCCACGGCGGACATAACGGAATAAAAGATATTATCGAGCTTATGGGCACTAATGACATCAAGCGTATAAAAATAGGTGTGGGCGACCGAAAAAACAAGGATTATGACCTTAAAGACTGGGTCCTCGGCAAATTCCCCGAGGAACAGCAGGAGCAGCTTGACAAGGCGCTTGACAAAGCCGCCGCCGCCGCGGAAGAAATTATATGCCGCGGTGTTGATTCCGCAATGAATAAGTATAACGGTTAAATATGAAATTTGTAAACAGAATTCTAAAAAAAGACCCCGATTATGCCGAACTTTTAGGCTCGGTTGAAAAAAACAGACTTCCGCTTGTCTGTACCGGTCTTTCACTTGTTCATAAGGCGGCTGTTATATCGGCGCTTTTTGAACACACGGGAAGACACATGGCGGTTGTCACAAACGACGAGGCGTCCGCAAATGAATTGAGGGACGATTTGCAGTCTCTCGGTCTAAAAGCGGTCAATTTTCCGCTTAGGGATTATTGCATAGGTCCGCTTTCGGGATATTCAAGAGAATACGAGCATAAAAGAACAGATACCCTGTCCGCACTTTCGGACGGGGCTTTTGACGTGCTTACGGTGTCTCTTGACGCGGCGATTCAGTACACGGTTCCGCCCGAGACCCTTAACCGAGCGAGGTTTACGCTTAAAACAGGCGATACGGTTAATATAAAGGAGCTGACCGAAAGGCTTGTAAATGCCGGATATGTGCGTGTTCCGCTTTGCGAGGGTACGGGTCAATTCTCTGTAAGAGGCGGAATATTTGATGTGTTCCCCGTAGGCTCGGCAGAGCCGTGCCGTATTGAATTCTGGGACGATGAAATAGATAATATCTCTTATTTTGACGCGGAGACACAGCGCAGGAGCGAAAACACCGATTTTGTAAACATTACGCCGGCGTGTGAAGTGCTGTTTGACCCTAACGCCCTTGCAAACAGGCTTGAAACCTTTGTAAAGGAAGAAAAAAGCCTTACACCGAAACAGCGTGATGTGATTTTAAAGGATACCGAGGCGCTTAAAAACGGCGTGCAGTTTTCGCCCGACCGATATATACCCTTTATATTTGAGGGCGGCGAGACCGTTCTTGATTATGTGGGGGACGCCGTTTTTACGGTAAGCGAGATAGGAAGTATGACCGAAAGGTTTAAATCGCTCGAAATACAGCAGTCTGCCGATGTGGAAAACTATCTTAACGAGGGCTTTTTAACAGCCGCAACGGCTAAGCTGTGGCTTGATAAGACCGAGTTATTTTCCCTCTTGTCCGAAGCGGTTATAATGGAGAATTTCCCGAGGAATTCATACGAAATCCCGATTAAAAACGCAATCAACTTTAACTACAAACGCTCGTCGGCTTGGGGCGGAGATGTAGCGGTACTGTCGGAAGATATTTCGTATATCAGGGAAACTGGCGGTTCGGTGGTTATTCTTGCGGGCGAACGCCGTGCGGCGCAGGTGCTTTCTGCCGAGCTTAACGAAAAGGGTATACCCTGTGTTTTTTCGGAAAGCTATGATTTTGAGCCGACAGGTGTTACCGTAACCCTCGGCGGACTTTCGGCAGGGTTTGAAATACCGTCGGAAAAATTTATGCTTGTTACTCACAGGCATATTTTGTCCGAAAACAAAAAAAGGCGCAAAAAGCCTAAAAACGCGCAGGAGATAGGCTCGCTTGACGAACTTCGTAAGGGCGATTTCGTTGTTCACGAATCGCACGGAATAGGCGTTTTTGACGGAATAAAGAGGATAAAAAACGGCAATGTCACAAAGGATTATATTAAAATAAACTATGCAGGCAGCGATATACTTTATGTTCCGGTAACGCAACTTGACCTTGTTTCAAAGTACATCGGTGCGGCGGAAAACGGCGGAGTAAGGCTTAACCGTCTGGGCGGCTCGGATTGGCAGAAAACCAGAAAACGGGTCAAAGCCGCCGTAAAGGATATGGCAAAACAGCTGACGGCGCTTTATGCCAAAAGAATGTCCGCCAAGGGCTATGCGTTCAGTCCCGATACGGATTTGCAGAACGATTTTGAACGGCGCTTTGAATACGACGAGACCGAGGATCAGCTGCGCTGTATAAACGAAATTAAGCGGGATATGGAGCGCAGTGTGCCGATGGACAGACTTTTGTGCGGCGATGTCGGCTTCGGAAAAACCGAGGTGGCGCTCAGAGCGGCGTTTAAATGTATAGGCGAGGGCAAGCAGTGTGCTTTGCTTGTGCCGACAACTATCCTTGCAATGCAGCATTACAACACCGCGGTCCGCAGGTTCGGTGATATGCCTGTGACCGTCGCTCTGCTTAACCGCTTTGTGCCGCAAAGGGAACAGACAAGAATAATATCCGACCTTAAATGCGGCAGACTTGATATGGTAATAGGAACACACCGCCTTATATCAAAGGATGTAACATTTAAAAATATCGGACTTGTTATAATAGACGAGGAACAGCGCTTCGGCGTGGCGCAAAAGGAACGGCTTAAGGAACTTTATCCGTTTGTGGATATACTCACTCTCAGCGCAACCCCGATACCGAGGACGCTTAATATGGCAATGTCGGGGCTTCGGGATATGTCGTCGATAGACGAGGCTCCCGGCGACCGGCACCCCGTGCAGACCTATGTACTTGAATATAACAGGAGCGTTATATTAGACGCCATCAATAAAGAGGTAAGACGGGGCGGTCAGGTGTATTATCTCCATAACCGCATTGATACTATCGAGCGTTGCGCCGCCTCGCTTTCGGCAAGTCTCCAAGGAGTCAATATAGGCATTGCTCACGGCAGAATGAGTGAGGAAGAGTTAAGCGATATATGGCGCAGACTTGTCGAGCACGAAATAGATGTGCTTGTATGCACAACCATTATCGAAACGGGAGTGGATGTTCCGAACGCCAATACGCTTATAATAGAAGAGGCGGACAAAATGGGACTGGCTCAGCTTCACCAGCTAAGGGGCCGTGTGGGGCGGTCTCCGAGAAGGGCATACGCATATTTTTGCTTCAGGCAAAACAGTCAGCTTACCGATGTGGCGTCAAAACGGCTTGAGGCTATAAGGGAGTTTACGGAATTCGGCTCCGGCTTTAAAATAGCAATGCGCGACCTTGAAATAAGGGGCGCCGGCAGTATTTTGGGCGGAGACCAGCACGGGAATATGGAGTCCGTAGGGTACGATATGTACTTAAAGCTTTTAAGCGAGGCAGTAAACGAAGAAAACGGAAAACCGCCCGAGGACGATATTCCGTGTACCGTTGACCTTAATGTTTCGGCGTTTATACCCGAAAGCTATATTGAGGCGCTTCCCGCAAGACTCGGAATTTATAAAAGAATAGCCGCAATAAGAACGGACGATGACGCAAGCGATGTTATAGACGAACTGTGCGACCGTTTCGGCGAGCCGCCCGTGCCTGTTATGGGGCTTATAGATATTGCGATGCTCAGAAGCAAGGCGGCACAGGCAAAAATCGCCGAAATTACGGGTACGCCGCAGAGTGCGGTTCTTCATATCAATTCAATTCAGTCCGAAACCGTGGAAAAGCTTACAAAGCATTTCGGCAGCCGCTTTACTATTTCGGCAGTCGGCAAGCCGGCTTATATTATACGGCTTAAAAACGGACAAAAAATGTCCGAGCTTACAGAAGAGCTTGCAAATGCGCTTTAATTTATAAATTATTGTAGACTTTTCGGAGTATTTGGTATATAATTAACTTGTTAATCTCTATTTGGAGGAATATAAATGAATTGTTTTAAAAAAATATTGGCGGTTTCCTCGGTGTTTGTTATCGCCGCAACCGCGGCAGCCTGCCACCCGAAGGATGAAACGGCAGTTACGGTCGGGGATGTCAAATTCACCTCGGCTTACTATATGTGTGCTCTTATAAACGCTGATTCACAGGCAAAGTCAAAGGTTAAAGAGAGCCTTTCGGACAGCGAGTCTTCAACCGATATTGATTATTATTCAAAAAAGATAGACGATAAAAAGTTTGTTGACTGGGTTGAGGATACCGCACTTGAAACGCTTAAGGAAATAGCCGCTTATAAAACGCTTTGCAAGGAAAACAAGCTTGAAATCCCCGAGGATGAGAAAACTCAGGCGAAAACATACGCCGACTATTACTGGAGCAACTACGGTTACTCCTCGTATTTTGAACCGAACGGAGTCGGACAAAGCACATATAAAAGCTATATGACCGATTCCTACTATTCGGCAGTTTACTTTGAGCATCTTTACGGAGCGGACGGCACAAAGGCTATCGACGCCGAAACCGTAAAGCAAAAAATGTATGATAACTTTATTATTGCCGATATGCTTCAGGTAAGTTTTTCAAGCAAAACGGACGATGAGAAAACCGAGCTTAAAAATAAGATCAACACTTATGCGGATGAGCTGAAAAACGGCAAAAAGACATTTGAAGAGGTATATACTGACTATAACGGAACCAAGGACGAGACCGATACCGATACCTCATCAGACAAAAAACAGCCGAAGGATAAGTACGCTTCAATATTAGGCGCCAAGGATACCGCTTATAAGTCCGACCAATATGATACGGTTAAGGAAATGGCGACAGGCGAGATAAAGGTTATCGAGCTTGCGGACGATGCGGGCATTGTACTTGCGGTGAAGCAGGACATTAAGGCTGACGATTACTATACCGAGGCCTTAGATCTGACTGTGCGCCATCTGATTAAGGACGACGAGTACGAGAAGGATATCAAGGAATATGCCGGAAAGCTTGAGACAAAGGTAAACAACTACGCTGTAAAGCAATTCAAGGTAAAGAATATCAAAGAACCGACAACTTCTAAATGACAAAAACGGGATTGACCGAATTTCGGTCAATCCCGTTTTTTTATTATTCCTTGCTGAAATCTTCAAGCACAAGACCCTCATTTTTATCAAGCGCCCAGTTGATATTCCATTCGCTTGTGAAAATCAAAATGTTGTTGTCCTTAAAATCCTGCACCCATTTGGTGTCAGAGGTTAAATTCAGATTTTTAATATCAATATCACGGTTTTTCACCCAACGGATATACTGATACGGCAGATCGTTTCTTATTACATCAACCGAATACTCGTTTTTTAAACGGTATTCAAGCACCTCAAGCTGTAAAACGCCCACAACACCCACGATAACCCGTTCCATACCGGAATTCGGCTCGCGGAATATCTGTATTGCGCCCTCCTGCGCTATCTGTTCAACGCCTTTAACAAACTGCTTTCGCTTAAGGCTGTCTTTCTGTTCTATCATCGCAAAATGCTCAGGGGCGAAAGTGGGTATACCCTCGTATTTTACATGCTTTTGAGGGGAGCATACGGTATCGCCTATTGAGTAGATGCCGGGATCGAAAACTCCGATTATATCGCCGGCATAAGCCTCGTTTATTACCTGACGCTCCTCTGCCATCATTTGCTGCGGCTGTGAGAGACGGACGGTTTTACCCGCCTGAACATGGTAGTAGTCGGCTCCTCTTTCAAATTTGCCCGAGCAAATGCGGAAAAAGGTTATTCTGTCACGGTGGTTCTTGTTCATATTTGCCTGTATTTTAAAGGCAAATGCCGAAAAATGCTCGTCAAACGGGCTTATTTCCTCGCCCTCCGAAATACGGGGGAGCGGAGGAGTAGTCATTTTAAGGAAGTTTTCAAGGAAAGGTTCAATACCGAAGTTTGTAAGCGCAGAGCCGAAGAATACAGGGGTAAGCTCGCCCTTTCTTACCTTTTCAATGTCAAACTCATAGCTTGCGCCGTCAAGCAACTCTATCTGGTCAACAAGCTCAGCCCTTTGATATTCGCCTATAAGCTCGTCAAGCTTTTCGGTATCCGTTATATCGCACGGAGTGGCCTTAAGCTTATCCTGACCTCTGTGGAATTCGTTAAAGGCGAGTATTTCACGCTTGTCTCTGTCGAAAACACCTTTAAAGCTGACGCCGCAGCCGATAGGCCAGTTTACGGGATAGGTGCCGATACCGAATTCCTTTTCAAGCTCGTCTAAAAGCTCAAACGGGTCACGGGCTTCACGGTCAAGTTTATTGATAAATGTGAATATCGGAATGTGCCTCATAGCGCAGACCTTAAACAGCTTTCGTGTCTGAGCCTCGATACCCTTTGCGGCGTCTATTACCATTACCGCGCTGTCCGCCGCCATAAGCGTGCGGTAGGTGTCCTCCGAGAAGTCCTGATGCCCCGGAGTGTCAAGTATATTTATGCAGTAGCCCTCGTATTCAAACTGCATTACGGAAGAAGTTATGGAGATACCCCTTTGCTTCTCAAGCTCCATCCAATCGGATACGGCGTGCTTTGCGGTGGCTTTACCCTTAACCGAGCCTGCGGTCTTTATCGCTCCGCCGTACAGAAGAAATTTTTCCGTAAGGGTCGTTTTACCGGCGTCCGGATGTGAAATTATCGCAAAAGTGCGCCGTCTGCTTATCTCTCTTTCTAAATCGGTCACTTGAATTCTCCTCTCAACCGTATAATATTATCATAAAATGTATCTATTATCAAGTTTTTCCTATATATAATAAAAAAATAGTGCGACAGCTATTGTTAATTCGACAAAAATGTTGTATAATGTACAATATATAGTATTTAGGATGTGCAGTAGCTATATGGCGGATATTATTTACCTTGATAACAGTTCCACAACAAAGCCGTGCAGAGAAGCTTTGGAGTGTATAAATAAATGCTTAAGCGAAAATTGGGGCAATCCGTCCTCGCTTCATAGGCTCGGTATGGAGGCGGAGATTGCTTTGAATTCCGCCCGTGAGACTGTCGCAAATTCTATCGGAGCCAGAGCCGATGAAATTATTTTTACGGGGAGCGGAACCGAGGCTAACAATACCGCAATTCTTTCGGCACTCAAGGCTAAAAAAAGGGGCGGCAGGGTAATTACCACCGCTATTGAACACCCATCTGTGCTTGAAACGGTTAAAAGGCTTGAGGACGAGGGACTTGAGATTGTAAGATTAAAACCTCAGAATGACGGTAAAATAGCTCTGTCGGCGCTTGAAAATGCTCTTACAGGCAATACCGTGCTTGTAAGTATGATGCTTGTAAACAATGAAACAGGCGCAATCCAACCGATAGAGGAAGCGGTAAGGCTTACTAAAAGCATAGCGCCGAACGCTATTTTTCATTGCGACGCGGTTCAGGCGTACGGCAAGCTGCCGATAAATATAAAACGGCTCGGCTGCGATTTGATGTCAGCCAGCGGTCATAAAATACACGGTCCCAAAGGGATAGGCTTTTTGTACTGCAAAAAGGGCGTTCACATAGACCCGTTTATCACAGGCGGTGGACAGGAGAGCGGTATGCGTTCGGGTACCGAGCCTATGCCGCTTATAATGGGACTTGAGGGTGCGGTAAAGGCGTTACCTAATATAAAAAAACAGCTTGAAGTACAAAAAGAGCTTTTCGGCTTTGCAAAGGACGAGCTTTTAAAAAGAGATTATGCCGTTATTAATTCCGCTGACGACTGCTTGCCGTATATACTCAATATTTCACTGCCCGGATACCGTTCGGAAACACTGCTCCATTTTTTGGAGAGCCGCAATATATTTGTTTCAAGCGGCAGCGCCTGTGCAAAAGGTCACGGCAGCTATGTTTTGAATGAAATGGGTCTTGACCGCAAACGGGTTGACGGCGCGCTCAGAATAAGCTTCAGCAGATACAATACAAGGGACGATATACATTTGCTTTGCGGCGCGCTTGACGATGCGGTAAAGCAACTGAGAAAGGCATAGATATGAAAGAAATTATCCTTATAAAAAACGGAGAACTGGCTCTTAAGGGGCTTAACCGCCGAAATTTCGAGGACGCTTTGATTAAAAATATGAAGCGCAGACTGAAAGCCTTGGGCGAAATTAAAATCAGAAATCTTCAATCCGCTATTTATATAGAACCCGTATCGGAGGACTATGATTTTGAAGCGGCGCTGTCTGTTGTCAGCAAGGTCTTCGGTATTGCCCGTTTCAGCCGTGCGTGCGTATGCGAAAAAAATATTGAGGACATACTTTCGTCGGCTCCCGAATATCTTAAAACAGTAATGCAAAATATAAAAACCTTTAAGGTTGAGTCCAAAAGGGCAGATAAAAGCTTTCCTCTTACTTCTCCTGAAATCAGCCGTGAGGTAGGCGGGGCGCTGCTTAGGGCGTTTCCGCATTTAAGGGTGGATGTGCATAATCCCGACCGTATAGTTTTCGTTGAGGTTCGTGATTTTGCGGCATATATTCACTGCGAGCAGATAAAGGGTGCGGGCGGACTTCCTGTCGGCACTGCCGGTACCGCCTCAATCTTAATCTCGGGCGGTATAGACAGTCCGGTTGCGGCTTGGACTATGGCGAAAAGGGGACTGAGACTTAACGCTATACATTTTGCAAGTCCTCCGTATACCAGTCCGAGGGCTGAGCTGAAGGTAAGAACCTTGCTTAAAAAGGTTGCCGAATACAGCGGAGCAATAGACCTTGCGATAGTACCATTTACCGAAATTCAGGACGAAATAGGCAAAAACTGCCCCGAAGAATTTTTTACTCTTATAATGCGCCGTATGATGATGAGAATATCGGAGCGTATAGCAAGAAAGTCGGGCAGTCTTGCGCTTATTACGGGGGAGAGCCTCGGCCAAGTGGCAAGTCAGACGCTTCCTGCGCTGGTAACGACAGACAGCGTGGTTAATATGCCCGTTCTCCGTCCGCTTATAGGCTCGGACAAGGAGGATATAGTTGCGGTTTCACGCAAAATAGATACATTTGAAACCTCAATACTTCCTTATGAAGACTGCTGTACCGTATTTACGCCGAAGCACCCGAAAACAAGACCCACACTTTCCGCGTGCGAGGAAGCGGAAAAGAACCTTGATGTTGAGGGACTTGTTGAAAAGGCGGTAAACGAGACCGCTTATTCGTATGTTGAATAGTTTTAATCGGAGCTGCTATGAATAATCTGATTTATGAGACCGCGGCAGAGGCGGTAAGAATTCTTAACGACAAAAAGCTTACCGTGTCGGCGGCGGAGTCCTGTACGGGCGGTCTGCTTTCGGCTTACCTTACCGCCGTTCCCGGTGTTTCCTCTGTTTATGAGTTGGGGGTAACCTCTTATTCCTGCCGTATTAAAAATGAGGTGCTTGGGGTGAGCAAGGCGACGCTTGACACTTTCGGTGCGGTAAGCGAGGCTGCCGCGAGGGAAATGGCAGAAGGCGTCAGGAAAAAGGCAAACGCCGATTTCGGCGTTTCGGTAACGGGGGTTGCGGGGCCGGACGGCTCTGAGGGACATGATCCCGGACTTGTTTATATAGCGGTGTCGTACAAAGGCGGCACGGCGGTAAAAAAACTTAACATAGATCCCGTAAACAGGGACTATGTCCGCAGTGAAGCCGTTAAAAATGCCTTGGAACTATTAATTAATACTGTTAAGGAAGTAAAATAATGAAGCACGCAAAGGAAAGAGGAGCCGCCGCTGATTTCTTTTATAAGCTATACCTTTCATATATTCCGAATAAACGCGATAATGTCAAACAAATTATTGTTAAGCTGTTCTTTTTGCTGTCACTTGCGGTGCTGATTGTTTCTGCAAGCTATTTAACCAATTATTTTCTTTACGGGAAAAAGCAGGAGAGTATTATTGAAAAAAGCCGTACAGCTTGGCACAACGCAGTTTCTGCGGAGAACGATACCGAATCGGCTGTTGAAATAATGACCGAAAGCAACAGTGATTTCAAAGGCTGGATAACTGTTCCGGGGACTAAAATAGATAATCCGTTTTTTCAAAGCTCTGATAACGAATTCTATCTTACTCACAACCAAAATAAGCAAAAAAGCACATACGGCGCTCTCTTTTTGGACAGCTCAAATACACTGACTGCGCAAAAACAGGATAAAAACCTTGTTATATACGGTCATCATATGAAAAACGGCTCTATGTTTGCAAATCTTGTTAAATACAAATCACTGAGCTTTTATAAACAAAATCCGATTGTTCGTTTTTCAACGATTAACGGCGAAGGCACTTATAAAATATATGCCGCTTTTGTTCTTAACGCTTCAAAGGCTGACGATAACGGTTATGTTTATAACATTTATCGCAACAAATTTTTTAATGAGGAGGATTTTGACATCTGGTATTCGGAGGCGGCTGAAAGAAGTATCATTAATACCGATGTCGATGTTTCCTACGACGATGATATCATAACGCTTGTGACCTGCGATTATGACTTTGAAAACGCAAGATTTGTTGTTATGGCAAGGAAAACACGCAACGGTGAGAATGGAACGGTTGATACAGCAAATGCGTCTACCAATGCATCGCCGAGGTATCCGAAGCGTTGGTATGATGACCGCGGGCTTGAATATCCGTACGATTAAAAATGAAGGGGAAGATTTCTTTATGTTTCAGAATCTAAAGGTTGATATTATATATTACAGCACAAATACAGACTTTGAGATGGAATTTAATCTTTGCGGCTGTTGCCGTATGCGATTGCTTACAGACAAGGCTTCAGATAAGAAAACCTTTGTGCATGAGCTGGCGCGCGCGGTATCAAGAAGCCGCGTTATAATAATAGCGGGAGAGCTTTTCGGCAGTAACGGCATAATTGAGATTGCATCTCATGCTATCGGAAAGTCCCTTGCGGATATTGATAACAAACAATTCGGAATATCGGGTGACAAACAGATCAAGGTGATAAACGGAGCCACTCCGCTTGTGACAGGCGACGGTGTTTTCGGCGGCTGTATAATTGAGAGCGGGCCGCAAACTATGATATTCCTGTCGGAAAACCGCCAGATACGCAAGACAATAATGAATACGCTGATACATCCGTACATTGAGGAACTGTGTGCGATAGAGCTTAAATCAAAAGCCGATTCCGTGAACAGACAGACCCACGAAATGCCGATTATCGAAGCACCTTCGGCAGTGCATCAGGCACAGACAGAAGAATCATCCGTTGCCGCCGAATCTGATATTCCATCTTCATCTCAGGGAAATGCCGATGAAATTGAAGCGTTGCAGAATGACTCGGAACCGGATGAAGAAATCAAAGAAGACAGGGAATATCTCGCCGACGGCGAGGGTGAAGAACCCGTTGTCCCGTTAAACTCATTTTCACAGCAGACTGCCGATAACGGCAAGATAGAACTTTCCGGCGGTATGATTTACGAGGAAGACAATAAATCGTATAATGAGAACATAAAAGAATCCTATTCGGACTCAGAAGACAGCACAGAGCTTTATATGGAGTCTCAAAGAATAAAAAAGAACGACACTGAGTTTTTCAACGGTCTTTATGCAATCGGGGGAGACGAGGATTCTGATTATAAGACCGATACCGATAATTACGGCGGACACCGTCCGATTTTTTACGGCAATCTCGGAATACTGATAACAGCCATAATACTTTTGGTGGTTCTTGCGGTGCTTGCTTATTGCATTTTCTATGTTCCGGCTAAAAACGGGATATCAGCCTCGGCTTATATAAAAGAGACATTTGATACGCTTCTCGGAAGATAAAAAAGTCAGATACGCCTAAAGGCGTATCTGACTTTTTCTTTTTATTTAGCAAACTGTTTATATAAATCAATCTGACCGTAAAATGCAGGCCACCGTGAAGAATTTTTAAGTGTGACCACGATATATCTTGTGCCTGTTTCATTATTGCTTCCGTATGAGGCAATGCAATAGCCCGCCTCGTTTACAAATCCTGTTTTTCCGCCCTCTATGGTTGCTGTTTCGGGTTCTGTTCCGTACATATAATTGAACAGTGTTGCCGAAAGCAAAATACCGTCGGGATGCTGTTCCGTTGCGGCGGTCGTGTACTGATATGTCGAAAGCACCTTTTTACAAATCGGGTTTTCAAGCGCCGCTTCCAAAATCACAGCCATATCATAAGCCGTAGTATAATGGTCTTCGTCATAAAGACCTGTGACATTTGTAAAATGAGTATCCTTTAGTCCAAGCGCCTTTACCTTTTCGTTCATAAGCTTTACAAGACCCTCTTCACTGCCGGTGAGTTTTACGGCAAGCCCCATAGCGGCGTCTGCTCCCGAGGGGAGAATTGTTCCGTACAGAAGGTCAATCATTTTTACCTTTTCGCCGTCCGAAAATCCTGCTACGGTAGCCTCCGCAACATACAGAGGATCCGTTATGCTGCGAGTCATAGTAAATGTCTCTTCGTAATCGGTGATGTTTTCGGCGGCTGTAAGCAAGGTAAGAATTTTCGTTGTGGACGCAGGGTAAAGCCGTGTATGGGCCGCTCTTGACGCAACTACGCAGTGGTTGTCAAGATTGACTATAATAGCGCCTGCGGCATCATTAGTGTCAGGTATGGCAGCAGATTCGGCATTAAAGCTGTACGAAATCTTTTTTTCATCCTTTTTATCGGAAACCGAACGCAGAACCCCGGATTTTCCGGAATCCTGCGGTAATGTCTGTGCCTTGGCTTGGCCTTTATTGTGTATAGCCAATGCAGATACTGCCATAATCACAGCTGCGGCAAAGCAAAATACGAACGCCGGCCGCAACCTTATAACCTTATATAAGGAACTCTTCTTTTTAGGGCTTTTTTGGGGGACATAAGTCTTTGGAGCAGAGCTTTTTTCGGCTGATATTCTTTTTTCAAGCGATTTGAAATAATCGCTGTAATTATTTTCGTTGTTACTCATTGCAATACTGCTCCATTGTAAATGTTAAAATCCATGACCGGCTCCGCCGCCGCCGAATGACCCTCCGCCACCGGAAAAGCCTCCGCCACCGCCTGAGAAACCTCCTCCGGAAAAGCCCCCGCGGCCGCCAAAGCCGCCGCCGAAGCCTCCGAAACCGCCGGGAGGTCCTCCGAACCAAAAGCCTCTGCGCCGTCTGCCGAAAATAAGAACATAAAGGATAACCAGCGCTAAAAGCAATACCCAGGAAACAACTACTTTTTTGCTGTATGCCTCGTCGCTTTCACTGTCGTCAATCGGGGTATAGCCGTCCTCCGGCTCCAGTCCGTATTCAATATAAATTTCGTTGATTACCGCTTTGGCAATTTCAAGCAACCCTTTTGAATAGTTATTGCTTTTTAAATATTCATATCCGTAATCGTCTATTATTCTGCCGGTTTTGCTGTCGGGCAGAGCACCTTCAAGACCGCCGCCTACCGCAACATAAATCTCTCGGTCTTCTGTCGAAAGCAATATGACAATTCCGTTGTCCTTATCCTTTTGACCGACACCCCATTTTCTGCCAAGCCCGAGCGCATAATCGGCAGGCGTCTCTCCATCAAGGGATTTTACCGTTACTGTAACGACCTGTGCCGTAGTTTTCTGTTCAAGCGTAACGGCTCTTGAGAAGATTTCTTCATTATCTTCATCGCTTATAACTCCGGCAAAGTCATCAACAAAGAATCGGTCCGTTGCGTCGGGGTATTTGACTGCGGCGGACACAGTTGAGCAAAGCAGGCACATAACCGCAAAAAAGGCGGTGATTTTTAATGTTATCTTCATAAACTATCAGTCAAAGCTTACCTGCGGAACATTCTCTGTTCCTGCCTGAGCTTCAAAGTATTCAACTTTTTCGAATCCGAAAATTCCGGCAATGATGTTTTTCGGGAATTTCTTTACCGAAACATTATAGCTTTTGGCGGCGGAATTATAATCCTTGCGAGCCTGCGCAATCCTGTTTTCCGTTCCTGAAAGTTCATACTGTAAAGCAGTATAATTTTCATTTGCCTTAAGCTCCGGATACGCTTCAGTTATGGCATTAACCCATACCGAAATGGCACTGTCAAGCTGTTCTTTAGCCGCGGCTTGCTCGTTGGCGGTTTTTGCCTTTGATACGGCGGAACGGGCTTCGGTTACCGCTGTGTATGTTTTTTGTTCATATTCGGAATAGCCTTTAACCGTAGCGACAAAGTTCGGTATGAGGTCCGCACGGCGCTGGAGCTGTGTGGAAATGGTTGACTGAGCGTTATCCACCTGTTCGCGCTTTTCTACAAAGCCGTTATAGGTGCCTGCCGTAAAGCCGACAAGTATGCCGATAACTGCCAATATAACCAGTAATATAATTAAGCTTTTTTTCTTCATAACAATAATTCCTTTCGAGAGTATAGAGGTATTATAATATATTTTCACCGCAATTTCCACTATAATTTGATATAAATGAAAAATTTTGTGAAGTCAAGGGTTAAATTGCAAAAATTTGAAAAAATTTAATTTTTTTTTGTTTTAAGCGGCAAAAATGCTGTTTGAGTGTGCTTCAAAGAGTTCGGCAGAGCAACAAAAGCCGAAAATTTCTCGCGGGTACTCATTTATCCATTTTTCTAATTTTTTAATATCGGCGGCAGTGTACTGCTTATAATATCACTTGCAATGGGCGGAAAGGTGTATCGGGCTACCGTTAAATTAATTCTTGTATTCGCTTATATTTGCATCGCCTCAATTATAGGATATACGCTGTTTTACTATGTTCAGCGCACGGCGGAGCTGTCAAGGCTGTTTATAATTAAATTTGCCGAGCCGCTTTTCGCCTGTGTATTCAGCGCTTTTTGCTTGGCGAAAATATTATGAAGATGCAGTATTTAATTGCGTTTATCTTAATTTCCGTGGGTATTGTCATTGCAAATACACAGAAAAGTAATAAACATATATAACTTAACTTTGTTTTATGAGAAATATAAAAAGGCACGCTCGGTTTAGTCGCAAGCGTGCCTTTTTTCAGTGATTATAAATCATCTTTTTTAGTTATTCTTGTTCTGCTCGTTATTCTGATTTTTGTTCTGATTCTGCTGGTTGTTCTTGTTCTGTTCGTTTTGATTATTCTTGTTCTGGTTGTTATTCTGGTTCTTGTTCTGATTCTGGTTATTCATAAAAAATCACCCCGCTTTCAGCCTTTATTATCTGTAAAACGGGGTGAAATATACTATATTCCGAATAAATTTTTTGCGTTTTCCTGTGCCGCCGTTAATATATGAACGGTATCGGTATTTCTTATTTCGGCAATTTTTTGTGCCGTCAGGTAAATCATAGCAGAATTATTGATTTTTGAACGGTAGGGAACGGGTGTTAAATAGGGAGCGTCGGTTTCAAGCAAAAATCTGTCCTCCGGCAACATTTTTACCACCTCCGGCAGCTTTTTTGCGTTTTTAAAGGTTATTACGCCGCCGATACCGATATACATACCCAATTTTAGTATTTCCTTTGCCGTTTCGGTACTGCCCGAAAAGCTGTGCACCACGCCTTTCGGACGGTGCTTTTTCAAAAGCTCTAAGGTGTCCGAATGAGCGTCGCGGTCATGGACTATCACGGGCTTATTTATTTCGTTTGCAAGCTCAAGCTGTTGTGAAAACAGCTCTTTTTGCTGTTCCTTATTATCGCTTACCCAGTAATAATCAAGACCTATTTCGCCTATCGCAACACACTTTTTATGCTTTACGAGTGTTCTTATTTCGTTCACGGTGCCGCCACCGATATTTTCGGGGTGTATTCCTACTGCCGCATAAATGTAGCCGTAGCTGTCGGCAAGCTTAAGGGCGGTCTTTGAGGAGGCGGCATCGCATCCGCAATTTACAACGCCGCAAACACCGCGGGAGGGAAGCTCTGCCAATAAAGCCTCCCGTTCGTCGTCAAATTTAGCGTCGTCATAATGAGCGTGACTGTCAAAAATCAGCGCTTCGTCATACGGGTATTCGGGAAAATCCGTCATCTTATTTTACTTCCTGCCGGAACGCCGTCTATAAACAGTACCTTTACATCATCCTCACTGCAATCCGCGGCAAGTATCATACCGTTTGACTCGACTCCGCAAAGCTTTGCCGGCTTTAGGTTTGCAACTACTATTACGGTGTGACCGACAAGGTCTTCGGGTTTATAGTATTTTGCGATTCCGGAGGCTACCGTTCTGTCTGTTCCGCTGCCGTCGTCAAGGGTTAGCTTCAACAGTTTTTTTGCTTTCGGTATCGGCTCGCAGGCGGTTATCTTTGCGGCTTTAAGCTCTACCTTAGCAAAATCCTCTATGCCGATTTGGCTTATTTTTGCTACATTTTCGGCAGTTTCGGCTTTTTCTTTCTTTTCGGCCTCTATTTCAGCCGCAATCTTTTCCGCGTCAAGACGGGCAAAAAGCGGTTTTGCTTCACCTACTGAATATTCCTTTACGGCGCCGAAAGAAAGCTCGCGATTACCCGTTCCGATCTGCTTTGAAATAGATTCCGCACTCTCGGGAATAATCGGAGTGAGCATTACGCCTAAAAGACGGATACACTCAAGCAGATTATAAAGCACATTCTGAAGATAAGCCTTTTTGGTCTCATCCTTTGCAAGCGCCCACGGAGCGGTTTCGTCAATATACTTGTTACAGCGCTTTGCAAGGGATATTACCGCCTCGCAAACGTCTGCGTTATGATAGCTGTCCATAAGCTCATAATATTTTTTGATTGTTTCTTCGGCGGTTTTAATAAGTTCAATGTCGCAGGGTTCGCTGTTTTCACCGGCGCATACCTTGCCGCCGAAGTATTTGTTTGTCATAGCGATAGAACGGTTTACAAGATTGCCGAGCGTGTTTGCAAGGTCGGCGTTGTATTTTGTTATAAAGCTTTCGTAGGTGATGGTGCCGTCCTGCGTAAAGGGCATTTCGGAAAGCAGATAGTACCTTACGGCGTCAACGCCGAAGCGCTTTGCCATATCGTCGGCATAAATCACATTGCCCTTGGACTTGGACATTTTATCCTCGCCTACAAGCAACCACGGATGGCCGAGCACCTGCTTGGGCAGGGGAAGACCCAAAGCCATAAGTATTATCGGCCAGTATATTGTGTGGAAACGGACTATATCCTTGCCTATAACATGCAGGTCAGCGGGCCAAAGCTTGTCAAACTGTTCGCTGCTGCCGTCCGGGTCATAGCCTATACCGGTGATATAGTTGGAAAGCGCGTCAATCCATACATAAATAACATGCTTATCGTCAAACGGAACGGGTATGCCCCACTTAAAAGAAGTGCGGGAAACGCAAAGATCCGAAAGACCGGGTTTTAGGAAGTTGTTTATCATCTCGTTCTTACGGGATTCGGGCTTTATGAAATCGGGGTTCTGTTCATAGTATTCAATAAGTCTGTCCTGATATTTTGAAAGCTTTAAGAAATATGCTTCTTCCTTTGCGTCTACAACCTCTCTGCCGCAGTCGGGGCATTTGCCGTCTACCAACTGCGATGAAGTGAAGAACGATTCGCACGGAACGCAGTATTTGCCCTCGTAATGTCCCTTATAAATATCGCCCTGGTCGTAAAGCTTTTTAAATATCTTCTGAATGATTTTTTCATGGTCCTCATCCGTTGTACGAATGAATTTATCGTAGCTTGTATTAAGGCTGTCCCAAACGCCCTTTATCTGCGCAGAAACGCCGTCTACATATTCCTTGGGCGTAATACCGGCTTTATTTGCGTATTCCTCGATTTTCTGACCGTGTTCGTCAGACCCTGTCTGTAAAAATACCTCAAAGCCCATCATCCTTTTATAACGGGCGATCATATCCGCAAGCACAATATCGTAAGCGTTGCCGATATGCGGCTTTCTTGATGTATAGGCGATAGCCGTTGTAATATAAAACTTTTTCTTTTCGGACATATTTAATCTCCATTCTGCCGCTTATGCGATTGTATCACAAGCAGGAACGGAATCTCCGTCAGCGGCAGACGAAGATGAAACCTGCATATTATGATTGGAGTGATTTTTTCTACGGTTTTTGCGTTAAGTAAAAAATCAGTGAGAGTGCCGTGCTGACGAGGCTGTAAATCAAAACCGTTATACTGCTTATAAGTGCGCCCGAGCCGTCAAAGGAGGTGTAAGCAAACAGTATTATACCTAAAACGGCGGCAAGCACATAAACCGTTGTAAGCAATATGTTGGATTTTTTAATTCGGCTCGCATTGCTTATTATTGCCGCAAGACCTACGGGATTTCCCTTATAGGCGGCGGGAGCGGAGCAATGCGGAACAAATGTTACGGCGTTTTTATACATATGACAGCCCGCGGCACTCATTACCTTTACGGAATCGTCGTAAAGTCCCATATAGTCGCTAATCATTTCTTCTGTCATATTGGGGTCGGAACTGTTTATCAGCATTGTAATTCCGAGAGCGGAAATTCTGCGAAGCTCCCTTGCAATGTCGGGTCTTACGCTGTACTGAACAACAAGCAGGGCGCACGCCTTGTCCTCAGACGCAACATACACCGGGAAATAACCCTGGCGAAGTATTTTGCGGTCTACCTCAACGCTCGGCACCTCTATTCCGTGAGCCTCCATAAGCGTGCGGTTGCCTACAAATAAAAGCTTATTGTCAACCCAACCCGAAATTCCCATTTTGTCCTCGTATTTTACTGTGTCCGAGGTAGGAAGTACAACCGAACCGTCTGTTCCCGCTATTTTTTTGAATATCGAAGCTAACGGGCTGTTAAGACTGTCGGTAAGCGAAGCGGCACGGATTATCGTGTCGTCAATGCTGTTGCTTGACAGCATACGGAGCTGGTGGAGAGTTACCGTGCCGGAGGGGAATATATCTTCTGAGTCGAACACGGCGGCATTTGCCTTTTCAACACGCTCCGCGCCTGCTTTGCCCGCAATGACCGAGCCTAATTTGCCGAGCCTTTTTGCTGAGGAATAAAGTGGAAAACTGTCAATAAAAAACAGGCAGGGCATAGCGGCAAGGCACTGTACGGCGGCGGCAGAATAAAAACCGTATATCACGCCGTCAAAATAAGAAGCGCAGGCAAAACCGAGTATTACGGAAAGCACAGCGGATACTGCCGTTATAAGCGGCAGCTTGCCGTTTAATACGGTGCCGTAGGTTGAATATTTCATATAATCGTCTATATGCTCTGTCTTTTGCGGAGCGGCGGCAAGAACATCGCCCTCAACCGAATTTTTTGCCATTGCAAAGGTCACGGCAGAGTCGCTTATCAGCTTTACTGCACGCTTAGGCGAGGAAGAGGAAATTTGTTTAAAGCCGATAAGGTTTGCCGACGCCGAGAAAAACCTACCGAAAGCACGCAGAGAGAGTATGACTGCGCAGAGCAAAATAATGTCAAGCGTGATTTCATTTTTTATTATGCCTGTTATTGCGTAAAGCGTTACGGTAAGGGACGAGGTTACAGCAAGTATATCCCCGTTGCATCGGCGGCTGAATATATTTTTCAATGAAACAAACATATCGCAGTTTACAAGCATTGTTATTCCGAGCAATACCGTACATATTATCATACCCGATTTTGTGTGTTTAAGTATTATGCCCGACATAAACGGAAGTTTCATAAACGCAAGAACCGCCGTTAAAATTACCGAAAGGACGGTTTTCAGGAACGCCGAGCGCTTATTTATTGAGAACTGTCTTAAAAAGTGCTTTGCGTCGTTTTGGGATTTAAATTCTTCCTTTGGCGAATAATCCTCAAAATCGGTTTGTTCAAGCTTTACTTCATCTGCGTCGTCCGTGCTTTCGTCAGCCGAAAGTTTGGTAAGTTCACCCGTAAGATCTATCGGCCGTGTAGCGGAGCTTACGCTTATGTGTGTGGAGCTGTCGCTGTCCGACACGGGGGTAAACCTGATGGTTGCGGTGCTTGAAATATCGGGTGTTACATCGGGAGTTTCATCATCGTCGGAATTATCAATATCCGATATAATATGAGAAATTCCGATTTCGTTATTTTCTTCGGAATGTTTCTCCTTGCCGCCGTCCTCGTTTGTTAAGTAAGGACTTTTTTTGCCTAAATCGTCAAACGAAACATCATATTTTTCGGATAGCCTATCAAGAGTCTTCTGTGTATCGTTTTTGAGTATTTCCTCAACGCTTTCAAGCTTGTATGAGGCTTCCGACTTCATTGCCGAGTCTTTTCCGTTGTCGTCTATTATAAACGGACGGCATTTTTCCAAAAGTGTTTTTCCGTCTTCCTTTTTTTCTTCAACAAATGAGAATAAACCGTCGGTTTTATCTTCTTTTACATCCGGCACGGAAAGCGAAGGCTCTACATGTTTTGAACCGGAAGAAATATCGGTTTCATTCGGTCTTTCATCTGTCAAATCCGACTCGGTGCGAGTGTTTAACATACGCTTTTTAAGTGCCTCAAGTGCGCTTGTGCTTTGAGCTTTGCTTTCGCTTGCCGCTATTGAAAAGCCGCTTACCTCTTCGGGGGTCAAGGCGTGGGGATTAAAGGGGGAAAAGTGATGCTCAGAGCTCAAATCTCCGTTGTCGTTATCGCTGTTCTCTATAAGTGAAAAAAGCTCGTCGTTTTCCTTTTTTGAAAAAAAGCTCATAGGTGCCTCCTTTTGCGTACAGCCTCGTACATAAGTATTCCCGCGGCTACCGACGCATTAAGAGAATTTATTTTACCGAGCATCGGAAGGCTGATAATTTTATCGCATTTTTTTGCGGTAAGGGTTCCGATACCCTTGCCCTCATTTCCGATTACTATGGCACAGGGAACATCAAAATCGGTTTTTGTATAGTCCTCGCCGTCCATATCCGCTCCGAAGACCCATACGCCCCGTTCCTTGAGCATATCTATTGTAGAAGCTATATTTGTAACTCTTGCCACCGGAACATACTCAAGCGCTCCGCAGGCGGCTTTTGCCACAGTCGCATTAAGCGAAGCACTGCGGCGTTCGGGAATTATAACGCCGTGAACACCCGTTGCTTCCGCCGTTCTTATAACAGCGCCAAGGTTATGCGGGTCTTCAAGTCCGTCGCATATTATAATAAACGGTTTTTCGTTCCGACTGTCGGCAAGCGACATAATATCGTCAACGGTTGAGTATTCCTGTGAGGCGAGCATTACCGCAACACCCTGATGGTTTGCACCGCCGCAATAATAGTCAAGCTTTTGGGGACTTATTTCCTTGATAAGCACGCCCTTTGCCTTGCATTTCGCAATAATTGCGGTTACGGAGCCACCCGAAATTCCGTGCGCTATAAGCAGGCGGTCAATCTCTCTGCCCGAGCGCACGGCTTCAAGCACGGGATTTCTGCCGCATATAATGTTGCTTCCTCTTTCTTTTTCATTAGTCTGCATATTTTAAAAATCCTTTTTACATAATAATACACAGTAATTATAACACAATTTTTATTGGAATAAAATAGGCAATTTAATAAATAAACAGGAAATATAGGGAAATAATATATGTAAAAACAAAAAAGACAGGGTGATGTAAATGAAAACAAACCGCATAGTATCGGTTGAGGGTTTTGAATTAATGGATTCAAGGAGTAATCCCACAGTCGGTGCCAGAGTAATTTTAGAGGACGGAAGCGAGGGCTTTGCGCTTTCTCCGTCGGGAGCGTCAACAGGCGCATATGAGGCGCACGAAATGCGTGACGGCGATAGTTCCCGTTACGGCGGAAAGGGCGTATTAAAGGCTGTAGAAGCTGTTAACGAAAAAATAGCGCCGGCGCTTGTGTCGCTCGGTACGGATTGTCAAAGAAAAATTGACGAAGCAATGATTTCGCTTGACGGAACAGAAAACAAGGGAAACCTCGGGGCCAACGCAATTCTGGCGGTATCGCTGGCAACTGCTAAAGCGGCGGCGGCGTCCCGTAAATTGCCGCTGTACCGTTATTTGGGCGGAATAAACGCAAAAACTATGCCGAGACCGATGATGAATATTTTAAACGGCGGAGCGCACGCGGCAAACAACATTGACATCCAGGAATTTATGATAATTCCTTACGGTGTTTGCTGTTTTTCGGAGGGACTGCGTAAATGCAGTGAAATTTATCATGCGCTCGGAGTTATTTTAAAATCAAAAGGTCTTGCTACGGGCGTAGGAGATGAGGGCGGCTTTGCGCCCGACCTTTCCTCTGACGAAGAGGCGATAGAGCTTATAATCACAGCCATTGAAAAGGCAGGATATACAACAGATGAGATAAAAATAGCGCTTGATGTTGCGTCAAGCGAATGGTATTCGGACGGTGCTTACAAGCTTCCTAAGCGAGGAATTACAATGGACTGCGGCGAGCTTATAAGCCGCTATAACAGGCTTATAGAAAAGTACCCGATAATATCGATTGAGGACGGCGTTGCCGAAGAGGACTGGGAGGGCTGGAAGGAGCTTACCGACATCCTCGGAAGCCGTATTCAGCTTGTGGGCGACGACCTTTTTGTAACAAATTCAAAAAGACTTGAAAAAGGTATAGAAAAGGGCGCGGCAAATTCTATACTTGTAAAGCTCAACCAGATAGGAACCCTTACGGAAACGCTTGATGTTATAGAACTTGCACGGAACAACGGGTATACAACGGTTATTTCACACCGCTCGGGCGAGACCGAGGACACCTCGATAGCCGACCTTGCGGTTGCTGTAAATGCGGGACAGATAAAAACAGGCGCACCCTGCCGTACCGACCGAGTAGCCAAATATAACAGACTTCTTTTGATTGAAAATGAGATTTCAAGGTAAGTAAAAAAAGCTCCGCCGCGGCGGAGCTTTTTTACATATAAACAGTTATCTTTTTTCCGAAAGCCTTTTAACCGTGTTTAAAAGTTTTTCGTCGAAATCCTCTTTTTTTAGCCGCCATTCCCAGTTGCCCGACGGCACACCGGGGGTGTTAAGCCTTGAAGCGGAATCAAGTTCCAAATAGTCCTGAAGCGGAATAATTACTATCCTTGCCTTTGATTTCATCGCAAAGGAAATAAGACTGAGTATCGGAGAGCCGCTCTCGTCTGCCGGAACAATATGTGAAAACATATTTTTTTCCTTCTGCGAAAGCTTTAAAAACCATCCGCCGGTTGTATCGTTGTCGTGCGTTCCGGTGTAGCATACGCAGTTCTTATCGTAATTTTTCGGTAAAAACGGGTTGTTAAGGTCGGAATCAAATGCAAACTGAAGCACCTTCATATTCGGAAAACCTGTTTCCTTAATAAGCTTTTCAACCTCGGGTGTGTTGCCGCCCAGATCCTCGGCTATTATATCTGCGTCAACGTATTTATTCATAATATTCCAAAACGGCATACCGACGCCCTTTTCCCATTTTCCGCATTTAGCGGTTTTTGAGCCGTAGGGAATGGTGTAATAATCCGCAAATGCGCGGAAATGGTCTATCCTTATTACATCGTAAAGCTTTGAATTGTGTATAAGACGGGAACGCCACCATGCGTAATCGTTGGTTTTTTGAAAATCCCAGTCATAAATCGGGTTGCCCCACAGCTGACCGTCCTCCGAAAAAATATCAGGCGGCACGCCTGCAACCGCTACGGGCGTCATATCCCGTCCCAAACGGAAAATATCGGGATTGCTCCAGACATCCGCACTTTCAAGCTGTACATAAAACGGTATGTCGCCTATTATCTTAATGCCGTTTGTACCAGCATATGTCTTTAATTCAAAATACTGCGTGAAAAAGAAATACTGCGTAATTTCATAAAACAGAATTTCCTCGGCATGGTTTGTTTTAAATCTTTCCACGGCGTCGGGCAGGCGGTATTTAAGTCCGTCGTCAAGCTCGGTAAAGCTTTTTCCGTGATAGACCTCTTTGATTGCCATAAAAAGCGCATAATCGGGGAGCCAGTATGCGTTATCCCTTAAAAATTTCTTGAAATCACGGTTTTTAATATCAAAATTATCTGCCGCTTTTTTTATAAGCGGCAGTTTATAGCTGCGTGCGGCTTTATAGTCGGTGTGTTCGGGGAATTCACGCTCGGTTATATCGTCGGGGCTTAGATAGCTGTCTCTTACAAGTGTGTTAAGGTCGATAAACAGTATTTCACCCGCAAAAGCGCTCACAGAGCTGTAAGGCGAATTTCCTTTTCCGACAGGGCAAAGCGGAAGTATCTGCCAATACTTTTGCCCTGATTTTTTTAGGAAATCCACAAACTCGTATGCCTCTTTTCCGAAGGAGCCTATGCCATGCGCTCCGGGAAGAGAGGAAATGTGCAAAAGTACGCCGCTTTCCCTTTGATACTTAGCGTCCTTATCCTTTAACAGCACCTGCCGCAACCCCTTTAATAATATATTTCTGACTGGATAGGTAAAACACTATTACCGGTATTACTGACAGAACGAGCATCGCCATCATAGCGCCCATATCAACCGAGCCGTATCCACCCTTTAAATACTGTATTGCGACGGGAATGGTTTTATAGTCGCTGCCTATAACAAGATAGGGGAGAAGATAATCGTTCCATATCCACATTGTATTCAGTATCGCAACGGTAACGGCGGTGGGCTTCAGTATCGGAAATACTATAAGCGCAAAGGTCTGAATAGGCGAGCAGCCGTCAATGGTAGCGGCTTCCTCTATGCCTAAAGGAACTGTTTTTATAAAGCCCGTGAACATAAAAACCGAAAGCCCTGCGCCGAAGCCCAAATATATAAATACTATACCAAGAGGATTGTCAAGATGCAAGAGGTTTGCGGTTTTTGACATTGTAAACATTACCATTTGAAAGGGGACTATCATTGAGAACACAAGTGCGTAATAAAGCGCTCCGGTAAAAAGGTTTTTAACCCTAACGATATACCACGCGCACATAGAGGTGCAGATTATAATAAGCGCAACCGAGAATACAGTGATAAAAAGCGACCAGCCGAACGCCGGCGGAAAGCCTGTGCTTTTTATGCCCTCGGTGTAGTTTGAAAGACCTACAAATTCATCGCCCATAGGAAGTGAAAATGGCGATGAATTTATTGAGAATTTAGCCTTAAAGGAGTTGATAAACACAACCGCTATCGGGAATATAAAGGCGGCGGCAAAGCCTACAAGCAATATAAACGAAACGGTGTTAAATATTTTTCTGCCCATCAGCTTTCAACCTCTTTTCTGCGTGTAATATAAAGCTGCGCCAAAGAAATTACCGCCACAATAATAAAGAATATGACCGCCTTTGCCTGTCCTACGCCCTCAAAGCCCGTTCTTGAATAAAAGGTGTTGTAAATATCAAGAGCTACCATTTGGGTTCGGTCGCCGGGGGCGCCTGCCGTGAGCGCAAGGTTTTGGTCAAAAAGCTTGAACGAATTGGTAATGGTAAGAAAAAGGCATATAGTAACCGACGGCATAACCGACGGAATGGTTATTTTTGTAAGAACGGTAAACGCTCCCGCACCGTCTACCCTTGCGGCTTCCATAATATCGCCGGGGATATTCTGTATACCGGCTATATAAATTATCATCATATAGCCGATAAGCTGCCAGTGCATCAGAATTACAAGCCCCCAAAAGCCGTATGTGGGATTTGAGGTTATAGAATAACCGTATCTGTAAAGCACGCCGTTTATAATGACCTGCCATATATAGCCGAGCACTATTCCACCTATCAGGTTCGGCATAAAAAACACGGTGCGGAAAAAGTTGGTGCCTGGCAGATCCCTTGTGAAAAGAAGCGCCAGTATAAAAGCGATAACATTTATGCCGATTACGGATACAACCGCAAATTTTACCGTAAACCACAACGAATCAAGGAATAGGGTGTCATCGCTGAATGCCCTTATATAATTTTCAAGTCCTACGAATTTTGCGTCCGCAACCGTTCTGAACTCCGTAAACGACAGAACTACGCCGAGTACAAACGGTATGACAAACGCAATCAGGAAGGCTATAAGCGTAGGAAGCACAAAAACGGGAAACCAGCGCTTTACGGTCTTGTTCATTACTTGCGTTCACTCTTCCATTTATCAGATATGGTTTTGTTTACCTCGTCCCATTTTTTGTTTCCCTGAACATAGTCAAGCAATGCGCTGCCTACGCTCTTTTTGTATGCTTCGCTCGGGAATGAGGTGAATATCCAAGGTATGCTCTTTACGGAATCGTCGTTTAAATAATGGGATATTTCCTTTGCAAGCGGATCGTCGGGCTGTTCGTTTTCAGAAAAGGTGTTGAATGGAGTTATAAAGCCGAGCTTTTCGGTGACATATTTCTTTCCCGTTTCGCTTGAAAACAGCCAGTAAAGGAAATCGAGAGAATTATCCTGCTGTTCCTTTGCCGCCTTTTTGTTTATCGCAAGGTAATTTTCCGTACCTACGCATATACCCTGACCCTTTTCGCCGTCCATACCGACATATATAGGCAGCATTTTAATGTCCTCTGCCTTTACGGTGTTGCCTTTAACGCCTGATATTTGCGACCAAGCCCAGTTGCCGTTTTGAACCATTGCCGCTTTACCGAGAGCAAATTCCGACATAGAATCCGCAACCGATTTGGAGCCTAAAAGGGTCGGCTTTGTAACGGAGTTATTAATATACAGATCGAATATTTTATCAAAATTATCGGAATACTTGAACTTTATTTCTTTAGCTTTAAGACCGAATACGGTGGGGTCTGCTCCGTCGCCTGCGTCCTCGCTGAATTCATAGTAAAGCGGAACATTCAAAAGATGTGTCTGCCAGCGCCAGTCCTCGCCCGACGCCAACGAGGTAGAGGCAAAGACGCCTTCAATACCGAGTTTATCAAGGTTTGCCGTCATATCCTCGGTCACAGCCTTCAGCTTATCAAAGCTGTCTATCTGGTCGGCAGAGGTAAGATCGGTCTTTTTATCGGGCAGCTCAAAGTATTTTTTCATTATAGCGTTGTTGTAAATAATGCCGTAGCCCTCAACTACATAGGGTATGCCGTAAACGCCGTCGCCGTCCTTTATTGCAAGCGATTTATCGGAAAGAATATCGTAAAGCTTGCTGTCCTTGATATCAAGGCAGTAATCCTTCCAACTGTTATAGCCGATAGGTCCGTTTACCTGAAAAATTGTCGGAGCGCTCGATTTTGCGATCTCCGATTTAAGTGTTTGTTCGTAGTTGTTTGCGGCTGCGGTTACAACCTTAACCTTTACACCATTTTCCTGCTCGTATTTTTTAGCCAGCTCCTCGTAAACAGAAGCGGATTCGGGCTTGAAATTGAGGAAATAAACCTCACCCTTTGTTTTCTTTTTGCCGCAACCCGAGAGGGTTATGCAGGACAAAATGCAAATTGATGCCAAAAATAAAGAAAAATATTTTTTCATAATTTACCTCCGTAATATATTTCTTTTTATACTTTGCCACATTTTTTCAAAAAAATACTATAATACTTTGCCTTACAGCTTGTCATATCGGGGACAACCTTTTCATAGTATTTACTGTGAGGTGAGGAAAATGGAAAATAAAGGCAAATTTGAAAGTGCGCTTTACGGCGTTGCCCCGAGACTGAGACGAACGCTCGAAAAGCTCCCCGCAGTCGTAAAGCGGAACGCTGAGGAAATAAGACTCAGATGCGATCTGCCCATAGCGCTTACGGTAGGCGGAGAAACCGTATTTGTATCGGAAAACGGACAAACTTCGTTTTCGCTTGCGTCAAATGCTTTAAGGGCTGAAAAAAGCGATATAGAAGAGAGCTTCAGACTTTTGTGTAAAAGCTCCGTTTATGCGCACGCCGAAGAACTTAAAAACGGGTTTATTATAATGGAGGGCGGACACCGCGCAGGTATTTGCGGTACGTTGTCCTCAGGTGGCGCTATGCATAATGTATCCTCTTTAAATATCAGAATAGCAAGGGAAATTTTCGGTGCGGCAAACGATATAGCGAGGCGGTATACAGGCGGCGGTCTGCTTATCGCAGGTCCGCCGGGGAGCGGAAAAACCACGGTTTTAAGAGACCTTGTGCGGCAGTTGGCAGGCGGTCTGTGCGGAAAGGCGTACCGTGTTGCCGTTATAGACAGCAGAGGAGAAATATCGGGAAGCTCCCACGGTAAAACCGAAAACGACCTCGGCGCAAACAGCGATGTACTGCTTATCGGTGATAAGGCGCTGGGACTTGAAATTGCGGTCAGGACAATGTTCCCCGATATTGCGGTATTTGACGAAATAGGCACAAAGGATGAGCTTGCCCGTGTAAAGGAAAGCTTTTGCGCGGGGGTCAGCGTAATAACCACTGCGCATATAGGAAGTGCGGCGGACATTCTTAAAAGGGATGTGACAGCGTCTCTTGTAAAAAGCGGCGCAATATCCGAAATAGCGGTTTTGCCACAGCTGCACGGCGGAACAATCAGATTTATAAACACAAAGGAGCTTATCAGTGGCGTGGCTGTTTAAATTATCGGGGCTTATTATTATATTTCTTTCTTCTGCAGGCTTCGGTTTTTATAATTCATATAAACTTAAAATGCGTGAAAAAAAGCTTCGCGGAATTATATGCTCTATGACCGAGCTTCGCGAGAGAGTAAGAACAGGCGCGGGGGAAATAGGAGAGATAATCGAAAAGAGCTTCGGCAAAACCGCGTCGCTATCAAGAGACGGGGCAAGGCTTGACTGCGAGTGGCTTACAAAGGGCGACGCCGAGGTGCTCAAGGAGTTTTTTACCGATATAGGAATGTCGGACGCCGAAGCCGAATGTGAGCGTACCGAGCTTTACATAACGCTTATGCAAAAGCAGTGCAACGATGCCGAGAAAAAATGCGGCGAGCTGTGCCGTCTTTACGGTACGCTGGGCGTTTTGGGCGGACTTTTTATTTGTGTGTTTTTTTTGTAGGTGAAATCAATGGATGTCGATTTTATTTTCAGGATAGCGGCGATAGGAATTATAGTAACGGTGCTTAATTTAGTGCTTGTAAGGTCGGGCAGGGAAGATCAGGCAATGCTTACTACTCTTGCGGGGCTTGTGGTTGTACTGCTTATGGTGGTAAATGCCATAGCCGACCTTTTTACCGCCGTTAAAAGCCTTTTCGGTTTGTAGATATGGATATATTCAAAATACTTGCAATTTGTATTATTACCGCAGTGCTTGCCATTACGCTTAAACAGCAAAAGGGCGAGTATGCACTGCTTATTTCGATTGCGGGCGGAATTACCGTTACGCTGTGTATAATAAGCGGTATTGCATCTCCTATCGGGTATTTAAGATCACAGCTTGAAACCTATTCGATAGGAACGGTGTATTTCAAAACGGCGCTTAAAGCGCTCGGCATCGGCTATATTACCGGATTTATAGCCGACGCCTGCCGCGACAGCGGACAAACCTCTCTTGCAGGCAAGGCAGAGCTTGCGGGCAAGTGCGCCGTGTTTATTATTTCGGTGCCGATGATATCCGGAATACTGCGTGTTGCATTGGGATTTTTAAAATGAAGCTTATAAAATTTTTGACGGTGCTTTCGCTTTTGCTTTGTATTTTTACAGTTACAGCGGCAGCCGAAAGGGGCGATACGGAAAGCTTTTACGCCGAACAGTACGAAAAAAGCGGAGCCGATGATATCGGCGACAGCCTGCCCGAGGAAACCCGTAACTATTTAAGTGAAAACGGTATCGATCCGTCGGATTACGGCTGGGTCAACAAATTATCGGTCGGAGGAGTATTCGGCCATATATGGGGATTTATAAAGAGCGGTGCCGCACAGCCTTTAAAGGCAGGCGCGGAAATAACCGCAATAATACTTATTACGGCGGCTCTTGCTTCTGCCGAGCTTAAGGGAAGCGCCGTCACGGCGGCAATGTATGTGGCGGCGGCATCTGCCGCGGGAATTATCGCAAAACCCGTGCTTCTGTCCGTTGCGGCGGCAGTGGACGCTCTTAAAGGAACGGGGACATTTATGCTTTCGTTTATACCCGTGTTCGCCGTAATAACGGCGGCTTCGGGGGCGCCCGTAACCTCTGCCTCAATGAGTGCGCTGCTGCTTACCGCCGCTCAGGGCGTATCCTATATTTCAAGCTTTGCGGTAGCTCCGCTTATGGGCGGTTATCTTGCCGTAAGTATAAGCGGCGCCGTATCGCCGCTGCTTAAAAAAACCGAGATTGCGAGTATCATAAAAAGACTTTCCTGCTTTATAATGACGCTTGTTTCCACTGTTTTTGTTGGTATACTCGGAATACAGACAGCTGTAAATTCCTCAGCTGATTCGCTGACTGCAAAAACGGCTAAATTTATTATCGGATCGTCTGTTCCCGTTGCGGGCGGCGTTTTATCCGAGGCGCTCGGTACGGTTACGGCTTCTATGGGGCTTTTAAAGTCCTCTGTCGGCATTTACGGGGCGGTAGCCTGCGCGGCTGTCATTCTTCCGCTTACCGCCGAGCTTCTTATATGGCGAGGGGTGCTTATTTTAACCTCGGCGGCGGCGGAGCTGTTTTCGCTTTCGGTAATATCGGGAATATTAAGGGCGGTTGATTCGGTTATGTCGGTGCTTATAGGAATTTTGCTTATAACGGGCGCTATGTTTGTCATATCGCTTGCAATAGTGGTTACGGCAGGTAAGGCACAATGAGTTGGCTTAACAGCTTTTTGACTTCGGTTTGCGCCTCTATGATACTGATAGGCGCATTGTATCTTATAAGTCCGGACGGCAGTATGGCAAAACCGGTGCGTTATGTTTTAAGTCTTTGCTTTTTGGCGATAATAGTTTCATTCGCGCCGCTTGGCGCCGCAAGGTTTGATTTTGATTATAAGGCGGAGCAATTCAGCGGTAAGAGCGAAGCCGAGCTCATAACCGACTCCGCGGTATATGTTTACAAGCAGGTGCTCACCGCCGCCGGAATAAATTTTAACGAAATTACGGTTTGTACGGATAAATCCGAAAACGGCAGCATAAGTATTACTAAGATACTGATTTATTCCAACGAACCGGATTATAAGATAAGAGAAGCGCTTGCGGACGCGGCGAAAAATTACGAGGTAGTGGTTATAAATGAATGAGTCGCTCAAAAAACTGTCGGCAAAGGTGAAAAATCCCAAAATTATGCTGATAGCCGGACTGATAGGTATGACGCTTATTTGCATTTCATCATTTGCGGGTAAAAAATCGGACGGTAAAAAGGCTTCATACGACTCTGACGGCGGTATTACCGCCGAAGAATACAGATTACAGCTTGAAGAAAACATTAAAAGCATCGTAAAGGAAATTACGGGCAGTTCCGACCCGACAGTCGTGGTAACTCTTGAAAGCGGTATAAGCTATTCCTATGCCGATGTAAACGAGGGTTCCTCGGCAGATAAGACCGAGAGCAACTCAAAAAGCACAAGCAGTGAAAACAAGCAAAGCTACATAACGGTAAAATCAGCCGACGGCGGCGAGCAGGCACTGCTTGTTACAACACAAATGCCGCAGGTAAGGGGAGTGGCCATTGTATGCAGGGGAGGCGATGACGAACTGATTAACGAAAAAATACAAAACGCCGTTACGGCGGCGCTTAATATTACTTCAAAACGAGTATATATTGCGGGAGGAAGCTCTGATGAAAAAAGGTAAGGTATTCGGTAAAACACAAATAGCGGTAACTGCAATGGTCTTGGCGCTTGCGGGGGCTGTATGGCTAAATATGAAGTACACGCCGTCCTCGGGCAAGTATCTGGGCGAAGCTTCGTATGTAAGCAACAGCTCTTCTTCAAAGGAAGTCTTGCAGACATCCGCCAAAGCAAACGAGGAAAAAAGCGAGGATTATTTCACCAAAACAAAAAAGGAGCGTTCCGACGCAAGAAAAGAAGCGGAGGAGACCGTTAAGGAGACCTTAAGCTCGGCAAAGCTTACAGAGGATGATAAAAAATCCGCGCTTGCAAAGCTTGAAGAGCTTGCAAACAGAGCCGAGAGCGAAAGCAATATAGAAGCGCTCTTAAAGGCAAAGGGTTTTGAAAAGGCGCTTGCGGTTATGAATGACACGGGAATAAGCATAGTAGTAAAGTCCGACGGTCTTACCTCGGCGCAGACACTCCAGATACAGGATGTGGTTACAACACAGACAAATATACCTCTTTCGGGAATAAAAATAGTTCCGATAAAATAAAAGTATTGAGTTATTTTGAAAATGTGGTATAATAAAGGAAACAGTAATGTAACAGGAGGTATATATACCATGGCAAATGACAAAACAGAGCTTTCTGTAAGCACGGAAGTGCTTGAAAAAATGGCTGAGATTGCCGCTAAGGAAGTTGACGGCGTTGCGGGCATTTCCAAAAGAACTATGGACCTTAAGGGTATTATGAAAACAAAAAACGCTTTTAAGGGTGTTAAGGTTGAGAATATAAACGGCGCTATTGAAATCAGCGCTTATATATGCGTTAAGCAGAACGCAAAAGCAAAAGAGGTTGCCGAGAAGGTACAGCAGAACATAAAGGATAAGCTGCAAACTATGACGGGTAACGCCGTTACACGGGTCAATGTTAATATTGCGGATATTGAGATTGAGGAAAAGCAAGAAGCAGAAGCTCAATAAGTAAAATGAAATGACCCGAAAATCATATTCGGGTCATTTTTTGTAAGAATATTAAAGAGGTGAAAATAATGTCGGTTATTAATTTGACTGCTGATAATTTTGATGAAGAGGTATTACTATCCGATAAAACAGTGCTTGTTGATTTTTTTGCGGTATGGTGCGGACCCTGCCGTATGGTATCGCCGGTTGTGGACGAGATAGCGGAGGAAAGGGAGGATATTAAGGTCTGCAAGGTCAATGTAGATGAACAGCCCGGTCTTGCCGAACGCTTTTCGGTATCCTCCATACCTGCGCTTATGGTTTTTAAGGACGGTAAGGCAGTCCGCAGCGAGGTTGGAGCTATGCCTAAGCAGGCGATTCTTGCAATGCTTTAATAAGAAATAAAAGTACCGCCGTTTTGCATTAATGCAAAACGGCGGTGCCTTTTTATTTGTAATCAGTCGGCTTTAAGTTCGTATCCGCCTACTGGACGGATGTTAAGCACACAGCATGAATTTTTGCCGAATACAGCCTCGATCATGGTTTTATAGTTGTCCAACTGTTCGGTCGGAATATAGCACTGTATAGTTCCGGCAAATCCGCCGCCGTGAACACGGCAAGCGCCATTTCCGTTAAGGAATTTTTTAGTGAGCGCAATAGCAAGCGGTAAGCCCTGCTCCGAAACGGCAGAATTTGAATAAAGGTTTTGCAGATAATCGTAAGAGGACTCTCCCGATTCGTTTACAAGCCTTAAAAATTCTTCAAAATCACCTGATTTAAGGGCTGCTTTTTGACTTTCGACGCGTTCCTGTTCGTTAAAGAAGTGGAACGCACGAAGTACCGCACGGTCTCCGCAGGAACGGCGAAGCTCTGCTATCTTGTTATAAAAGCTGTTTACATCGGCGTCTCTTAAGAAATCGACACCGAGCGCATTACTGATTTTTTTACACTCAATGGTAATATCGGCGTAATCCTGCGTTAAATTTGCATGATTTCCGCCTGTGTCGACAACACAGAGCGTATAACCGAATGAATGAATGTCAAGATTGATTTTTTCGGTTATCGGGTTTGCGGGGTCGTTAAAATCGGCATAGGTAAAGCCGCCTAACGAGCTTGCCATCTGGTCAAGCAGACCGCACGGCTTGCCGAAGTATTCTCTTTCGGCGTACTGTCCTATTTTTGCAATGGTTATTTCGTCTGCTTTGTTGCCGAAAAACATACCGTTTACAATATTTCCGACAAGCACTTCAAACGCTGCGGAGGAGGAAAGTCCCGAGCCTTTTAATACATTTGAGGTTGTGTAGGCATCAAAGCCGGAAATCGGTGCGCCGAGCTTTTTAAAGCTTGAAAGAACTCCCCTTATAAGCGCCGAGGCTCTGCCGTTTTCTGACGGGTCGATATCAAGCTCCGATAAATTTATGACATCCATATCATAGCCTTCGGATTTAATGCGAGCCTTACCGTCGCCGTTAGGGGCGACAACCGCAATAACATCAAGATTTACGCCGCCGGCAAGAACGCAGCCATGCTGGTGGTCGGTATGGTTTCCGCCAACCTCGGTTCTGCCGGGGGCGGAGAACAGGCGTATTGCGTCTCTTTCGCCGTAAAGCGATTCAAAGCTTTCCAAAGCCTTTAAATAACGATTCCGTGCGGCAGATGTATTGCCGTAAAGCATAGTAAAGCTACTGTCATAAGCTCCGCTGTTTATTTTTGACTTTATATCGGTGATATTCATAAAGTTCCTCCGATTATTTTGAAATTATCGCAAGAGTATCCCTTGCGATGGCAAGCTCTTCGTTTGTGGGAATAACGAAAATGTCAACCTTGCTGTCGGGTGTTGAAATTTTAACTTCCTTGCCTCTTGACTGATTTTTCTCATTATCTATTTTTGCACCTACAAATGTGAGGTTTTCACATACATAACGGCGAAGTTCGGGGTCATTTTCGCCTATACCGCCGGTGAAAGCAATAGCGTCCACGCCGTTCATTGCGGCAATGTAGGAGCCTACAAACTTAAGTATCTCATATCTTTGCATTTCAATAGCGAGCTTGGCACGCTCGTTGCCTGCCTCTGCGGCGGCGCATATATCACGGTTATCGTTTGACACGCCGGAAATTCCGAGCATACCCGACTTTTTGTTGCAGATGGAGTTTACATCCTCGGGAGAGAGATGCTCTTTTTCGGCAATGTAGGTGAGGGCTGAGGGATCGAGAGTTCCCGAGCGGGTACCCATCATAAATCCGTCAAGCGGCGTAAAGCCCATAGAGGTGTCTGCGCAAACGCCGTCCTTAACGGCGGTGATAGAGCAGCCGTTGCCTAAGTGGCAGGTTATTATTTTAAGATCCTTTTTGGGTTTGTTTTCAAGCGCCGCAACACGGTCGCTTACAAAGCGGTGGGAAGTACCGTGCGCGCCGTATTTGCGGATGCCGTACTTTTCATAATATTCATAGGGGAGCGGATACATATACGCTTTGGGGGGCATTGTCTGGTGAAAAGAAGTGTCGAACACGACAACCTGAGGAATTTTGTTGCCGAAGGTTTTAAGGCAGGCTCTGATTGCAAGCACATGTGCCGGATTGTGAAGCGGAGCGAGTGCGCCGAGCTTTTCTATTTTATCGATAACATCCGGTGTGACAAGGCAGGAATCGGGGAAAATGCTGCCACCCTGAACTATACGGTGACCGATAGCGGAAATCTCATCAAACGAATCGATTACCTTTGCGTCACTTTTTGTCAGCGCATAAACAACAGCCCCAAAAGCCTCGCTGTGAGTGGGCATCGGGGTTTCGGCGGAATAGGTGCGACCGTCAGCCGTTTTGTGTGAAATAGCACCGGTAACGCCGATTCTTTCGCAAAGACCTTTTGCAAGGACCTGCTCGTTATCCATATCAATAAGCTGATATTTGAGAGAGGAGCTGCCTGCGTTTACAACAAAAATTTTCATATTTTACTTCCTCCAATAAAAATATCTTGAAATATCTTATCTAACTAATATATAATACTTTATGTGAAGCGGTTTTTCAAGTTTTTTTTACAAAGATGTGATATTTTGAGTACAGTGGGAATAATTGCGGAATTTAACCCCTTGCATACAGGTCATTGTTATTTGATAAATGAGGCAAAAAAGCTCGGCACCGTAATAGCCGTTATAAGCGGTAACTTTGTACAACGAGGCGATATAGCTATTGCCGAAAAGCGTATCAGAGCCGCCGCCGCACTCAGATGCGGAGCGGACACCGTGCTTGAACTGCCCGTAAGCTATTCGCTTTCAACTGCGCAGAATTTTGCTTTGGGCGGCGTTTCCGCTCTTTATGCCGCAGGGTGCGATACGCTTATGTTCGGCAGTGAGTGCGGAGATACGGCGGCACTTTTAGAGGCGGCGAACGCACTTTCGGGTGACGAGTACAAAAGTCGTCTTGCGGAAAACCTTGCCACGGGAATGACCTTTGCCGCCGCAAGGGAAAGGGCGGCAGGGCTTGAAAACGGTATTCTGTCGGGCCCTAACAATAATCTTGCCGTAGAATATATACTTGCGGCGAGGAGTATAGGTGCCGATTTTAAATTTGTTACGGTAAAAAGGGTAGGGCAAGCGCACGATTCTATGGAAAAGGGCAAGTTTGTCTCAGCCTCGCTCTTGCGGCAAAAAATGCTTTGCGGCGAGACCGATTTTTACAGAGAATATATACCGAAAAAGGCTTGGGACCTTTTTGTATACGAAAATTTTGCGGATATACGCCGTATCGAAACCGCCGTGCTTTCGGTTTTAAGGCTGAAAACAGAAAAGGAACTTAAAAGCCTGCCCGATATAAGCGAGGGAATAGAAAATAAGCTTTTTTCGACAATAAGGCTTGCAACAAGTCTCGATGAACTGTATAATACAGTTAAGGTCAAAAGATATACCCATGCAAGGATAAGACGGCTTGCGCTTTCGTCTTTTATCGGGCTTGATAATTCCTTTTTTATGAAGCTGCCGCCCTATATAAGGGTTTTGGGGTTTAATAAAAAGGGTGAAGAGCACCTCAAAAAACAGATGCGATCGTCCTTCATACCTCTTGTTATGCGTGTGTCGGATATTAAAAATCTGTCGGATGCGGCAAACCGTATGTTTGCGGACGAGTGCCGTGCCGCGGATCTTTATTCATTGGCGCTTCCGAGGGCTTTGCCCTGCGGCGGCGAATATACCGCAAAAATAATTAAAACGGAGTGATTTTAATGGTAAGCGTAAAGGAAATCGAAGCTTATAAGGATTACGGAAAATGCGTGTGCATAACCAACGGAATTATAGAAGCATATGTTACGGTGGATATAGGACCGAGAATAATCAGATTCGGGTATACGGGCGGCAAAAATATTCTTTGCAGTAACCGCAAGGCGTTCGGACCTAAGGACGATAAGGTATTTACCGATTATTACGGCGAGGGCAAGCACTGGGAAAATCTTGCGGGGCACAGAATCTGGACCTCGCCCGAGAGCTATCCCGAAACATACTATCCCGATCTTGAAGCCGTAGCTTATGAAAAAACCGAGTACGGCGCAGTTTTTACCCCTAACCCCGAAAAGGAAAACGGCGTTGCCAAAAGTCTTGAAATCAAGATGGACAGCGACGATACAAATATGCAGATAACGATGCGTGTACAAAATATATCGGATAAGCCTAAGGATTTTGCCGTTTGGGGACTTTCGGTTTCCGAAAAGGGCGGAACGCTTGTTATACCTATGAATGAGAATGATACCGGTCTGCTCCCGAACCGCATTGTTTCCGTGTGGCCATACACGGATATGAGCAATGACCGTATCTATTTCGGCGACAGGTATGTAACTCTCCGTCAGGACGAAAAATATACAAAACCGATAAAGCTTGGCTTCGACCTTAACTGCGGAACGGTTTACTATTGTCTCGGCGATGATATTTTCCGCAAGAGCTACGACACAAATCATCCGTCGGGCAAATATCCGGACGGAGGCTGTTCCTTTGAGACCTACACAAACGAAAATATGATTGAAGTTGAAAGTCTCGGCGAGCTTAAAACAGTAGCTCCTGGCGAGACCTCGTCTCTTACCGAAAGCTGGTCGCTTTGCAAAAAGCCGTGCGACACGGACTTTAAGGACGATAAATCAATAGACGAAATGCTCTCAAGGCTTTAAAGCAGCGCAGTCCCGATAGAGAACGGGACTGCGTTTTCAAAATTAACATACAGTTTAAGAAGTCAGAGCTGTTTTGTGGTAAAATAAAGAAGTAAAGAAAAGAGGGATCGGATGAACGGAAAAACAAATACGGAATATAATGTCATAACACCCGAAATTGAAAAATATTCTCAGATATGCACGGAAAACTGCCGTATAGAGCCTGAGCTGTATATAAAACATAAAGTAAACAGAGGACTTCGCGATGTTAACGGAAAGGGCGTTCTTACCGGACTTACCGAAATATCCGAGATACTGTCGAAGCAGATTGTAGACGGCGAGGAGGTCCCGTGTCCCGGACATTTGTATTACAGGGGATACGATGTTGAAAAGCTGGTTGACGGCTTTATAAGCGATAACCGTTTCGGCTTTGAGGAGGTTGTTTATCTCCTGCTTTTCGGTGAGCTTCCGACAGCGGCGCAATTAAAAGAATTTTGTGAGATACTTTCCTCTTACCGCCGTTTGCCCGGCTCTTTTGTAAGGGATATTATTATGAAGGCGCCGGCTAAGGATATGATGAATTCGCTTGCCAGGAGCGTTTTAACGCTTTATTCCTATGACGACAAGGCGGACGATACATCAATTCCGAATGTTTTGCGGCAGTGCTTGCAGCTTATAGCTCGTTTCCCGTCGCTTTCGGTGTACGGCTATCATTCTTATAACTACTTCCTTAACGGATGCGACAGCTTTTTTGTCCACGAACCGCGCGCAGAGCTTTCTACCGCCGAAAACATACTTTATATGTTAAGGCTTGACGGAAAGTATACGCCGTTTGAGGCAAAGGTGCTTGACGCGGCCTTGGTGCTTCACGCAGAACACGGCGGCGGTAACAACTCTACCTTTACCACCCATGTGGTTTCTTCCTCGGGAACGGACACCTATTCCGCTATTGCGGCGGCGCTCGGTTCGCTTAAGGGTCCTAAGCACGGCGGCGCTAACATAAAGGTTTGCGCTATGTTTAATGATATAAAGGAAAATGTTAAGGATTGGGACGACAAAAACGAGGTAGAGGCTTACCTTGAAAAGATCCTTCATAAGGAAGCCTTTGACAGAACCGGTCTTATTTACGGCGTCGGTCATGCCGTTTATTCGGTTTCCGATCCGAGAGCTACCGTTTTCAGGGGCTTTGTAAAAAGTTTGTCTGAGGAAAAGGGACTCGACAGGGAATACAGGCTGTATTCCGCGGTTGAGGAGCTGGCGCCTAAGATTATTGCAAGAGAACGCAAAATGTATAAGGGCGTAAGCGTGAATGTGGATTTTTACAGCGGCTTTGTTTATGATATGCTTAAGCTTCCGCACGAGCTTTACACTCCGCTTTTCGCCATTGCGAGGATTGCGGGCTGGAGCGCGCACAGAATCGAAGAATTGCTTAATGCGGGTAAAATAATAAGACCTGCTTATATGAGTGTTCAACCCCAGCGTGAATATAAGAAAATGAGTGAAAGATAAAAAAAGAGCTACCTTTGGGTAGCTCTTTTTTTATATGTATTTGATCCTTTTGGCTTCCGGCGAGTATTCTTTTTGACGGTAATACTTTTTATAGTACTTTGTACGCTTTCCGTATATATCGTTCAAAATTGCCCCAAGTATGCGGCAACCGCTTTTTGTAAGCTGTTCCTTGACATCAAGACACTCTGTATAAGGAATTTTTCCGGGGGTTATAACCATTATCGCACCGTCACAGTGTGAAGCGATTACGGCGGCATCTATAACCATTCCGAGGGGCGGAGAATCAATAATAACATAGTCGTAAAGATCCCTAAGCTCGTTTATAAGCGAGACAAACCTGTCGGAACCTAAAAGCTCGACGGGATTGGGCGGAAAACGGCCGCTGAATACTACATCAAAATTCGGTATTTGAGTGTTATAAAGAATATTTGAAAGCTCAGCCTGACCCGAGAGATACTCCGAAAGTCCGCAGAAACTTCTCGGTGCGGCGCTGTGGCGCATAAGCACCGATTTGCGCATATCCGCATCCAAAAACAGAGTATGCTTGCCAGCCTCCGCAAGGCTTTTTGCAAGCTCGGATGAAACAGTGCTTTTACCCTCGTTTTCCCTTGAACTTGTAAGCACGATTGTCTTTATATCGGAGCCGCAGAAAAATATGTTTGTTCTGAGTGTTTTGTAATTTTCGTTTGTTAGGTAGCCGCTTTGAGCAGTTGTATTGAAATTAACCTTACCTGCAGACTTTACAGGCTGATCGTACAATAAATCGTTTCTTTCTGTATCTAACATATACGCCTTTCCGGCAAATCAATGCCACATAAAAGTTTACTTTGATTTTGCTTTATTTTGATACGGAATATTTCCGAGAACGCTTATCCCGAGATATTTATCGACATCTTCGGGGCTTGTGATTTTATCGTCAAGCATCACTATGGCGACGATAACCGCTATGTAAAGCAAAATTCCCATAGCAAACGCTTTAATAAAATTTAACTTTACATTCGGCACACAAGGCGTTTTTGAAATGTTGCCGTTTCTTATAATTGTCACACGGTCAATGCCAAGCAGTTCGATTATCTTTTCCTGTGCTACGGTGCATACCGTATCTACGATTTTTTTGGAATCGGTCGGACTTGCCGTAGTTACGGTTATTTCAAGGAAACGGGTGTCCTCCGGGTTTACAAGGCTGACGGCGTTTTTAAGTTCTGCGTACGAATACTTGTTGCCGAGCCTGTCCGATACCTCGTCAAGCACAACGCGGTCGGTAATAAGATTTTCATAATCCTTTGTCAGATATGATGAAACCGCTAATTCACCGGTGCTTATTTTATCGCTGTCCTTGTTCATAAGATATATCTTGCCCGTAGAGTTGTAAAGCGGAGTGACCACAAAATATGAATAAATCATCGTAACAACCGTGCAAACCGCGAGAACAGCGCACAGTATATACCATCTGTTAAGCGCCGTAAGCATTATATCTTTTATATTAAGCTTGTTATTTATACCGTTGTTATTATCCTCTGGCATTTTGTTCTCCTTTGATTTGACGATACTTTTACATAATAATATCATATCGGCTTACTTTTTGCAAGCCTTTACAAAAGTTTTGTGCTGATTTCTCCCGAGGAAAGAAATTCCCTTCTGCCGTCGTCATACAAAACCTCAAGCCGACAGTCTTCGTCTATTCCTATTGCCGTAGCCGGAAATTTTTTATCGGCGGAAACAACAAGAATTTTTTTGCCGGTAACAACGCTTTTCTCCCTGTATATTTTAAGAAAATCACGCTTTTCAAGCGTATCGTAAAATCGGAAAAAGTATGTAAGAACCTTTGCGGCGAGTTTATTTTTAAGCGAGTCGCTCCTTTTTTCAAATATCGCGCCGGCAATTTCCTTTATTTCATCGGGGAAGCCGCCGTCAGGCTCGTAGGCGTTAAGACCTATTCCGAGCACTGCGTAATTAAGTCTTCCGCTTTCTATATCAAGCGTCGCTTCGGTTAAAATGCCGCATACTTTTTTGCCGCCAATAAGCACATCGTTTACCCATTTGATTCCGGTTTTTCTGCCGCTCAGCTCTTCGGCAGCCAAAGAGACTGCCACCGCCGCCGCGGTTGTTATAAGCACCGAATCCGCGGCGGAAAGGGAGGGACGCAAAAATATGCTCATATAAATTCCGCTGCCTGACGGCGAATAGAATTTTCTTGTAAATCTTCCTCTGCCCGTAGTCTGCTCTGATGCTATAAGCACAGTGCCTTCACTAAGTCCGTCAGCTTTTTCCTTTAATACCGCGTTTGTTGAGGTAACGGTTTGTTTTACGGTTATATTAAGCCTGTCCGCAAGAGAACCCGCAAATCTTTCGATTTCGGTTTTACTCAGAACATCGCAGTCGTCCTCTAAGCGGTAGCCTTTATTTGAGACGGCTGTGATTTTATAACCGTCCTCTTTAAGCGAGGCTATGGCTTTCCACACAGCCGTGCGGCTCACTCCCAGTTTTTCCGCCGCCTCTTCGCCTGAAATAAATCTGTTTTTGCTTTCAAACAGCATAGGCAGAAGCTTTTCCTTAACTGTCATACGGCGCCACCGTCAGACCGAAACCGCGGTTTCAAGCGAAAGCCGAATCATTTCGGTGAACGAAGACTGTCTTTCCTCTGCAGAAAGAGCTTCGCCTGTTATAAGAGAGTCCGACACGGTGCATATTGCGAGTGCCCTTTTCGAGCTTCTGGCGGCGTTCATATAAAGTGCCGCCGTTTCCATTTCAACGGCAAGAACACCCATTTTGCTCCAAAGCCGCTGCGGCTGATTTATATCGGGAAGTCCGTTTGTGTCGCCGTAAAATCTGTCGCTTGATACTACATTCCCCACATGGTAGCTAAGACCTGCCGCCTTGGCGTTTTTTACCGCCGCCTCTAAAAGCGTGAAATCGGCAATCGGCGCAAAGCTGCCCGGCAGACCGAACTGCTCGGCATACGCAGAATCGGTGCAGGCGCCTTCGGCTATAACAATATCACGCACCTTGACATTTTTATTGTAGGAGCCGGCTGAGCCTACTCTTATGATGCTTTCAACCCCGTAAAAATTAAAAAGCTCATAGGAATAAATGCCGATAGACGGCATTCCCATTCCGCTTGCCATAACCGATACGGGAACTCCCTTGTAAATTCCGGTGTAGCCCTGTACCCCTCTTACATCGTTTATAAGTTTTGCTTCTTTTAAAAAGCTCTTTGCGATAAGAGCCGAGCGGTGGGGATCCCCCGGCATTAAAACAGTGGGCGCGAAGTCGCCCTTTTCGGCTGAAATATGAGGTGTAGACAAACTCAATTCTCCTTTCTTTGTTTATCAAGCGATAATGAAAAGCTCGGTATGAATTCCGTAAGAAAAGCGTCGGCTTCAGGACAATTCATATCATTTATGGCTTTTGTTATGGTATCCTTAGCGTCGCTGAATTCCATATTGCCCATGTTAAGCTCTTCTATACATTTTATCAGCGCGGAAAGCTTATCTGCGGCTTTGACTATTTTTTTTGTCTCGCTGTCGGGATTGTAAACAGCCGCAAAATCACTCTTTAAATCTTCAGGCAGCATATCGGTAAGCGTTTTGCCTGCCGCCGTTTCTATTTGTTTATATGCTGTTTTTATTTCATCGTTATAATACTTTATGGGCGTCGGCATATCACCGGTAATTATTTCTGTGCTGTCGTGGTAAACCGCTACGGTTGCGGCATAGTACGGGTTATAATTTTTCCCGAATCTTCTGTTGCCGATAAGCGCAAGGGCATGGGCAATCTGTGCGGTCTCAAGCGAATGTTCGCTTAAATTTTCCCGTCTTGTATTGCGCATAAGCCCCCAACGGTATATATTTTTCATTCTTGACATCATAGCAAAAAAATGATTTTGCAAATTATTCACATCCTTTATTGAATATTATATCATTTAATGTTATAATAGCAATAACTAAATTTTTAAAGGATGTATTTTAATGGGATTTTCACGGGCAAAGCTGACTGCTTTAAGACCCCAAAAAGAAAAATACCTTTCCACATTTGTTATAGCGCTTATTACTGCGGCGGCGCTTTTTGTGCCGTATATGATTATGGGCGAAGGGTATTTTACCTTTTACGGAGATTTTAATGTCCAGCAAATACCCTTTTATCAACAGTGCCACAAGGCGGTAAGGGAAGGAAATATTTTTTGGAGCTGGACCACCGACCTAGGTGCTAACTTTATAGGCTCGTATAGCTTTTATCTGCTCGGAAGTCCGTTTTTCTGGCTTACAATTCCTTTCCCGAACTGGATGGTTCCGTATCTTATGGGGCCGCTTCTTATACTTAAATTTGCCTGTGCGGCATTTACCTCTTACTGCTACATAAGGCGGTTTACACGCACGCCTTCCGCGGCAAGACTCGGCGCGCTTCTTTATGCGTTTTCCGGCTTCTCGGTTTACAATATTTTCTTCAATCATTTCCACGAGGCAATAATTGTCTTTCCGCTTTTGCTTTTGTCGCTTGAAATGCTTATAACTGAGAATAGGCGATTTGTTTTCGCTCTTGCGGTGGCTCTTTGCGCGGTGACAAACTATTTCTTCTTCTTCGGAATGGTTGTATTCACGGTTATATATTTCTTTGTACGGCTTTTCTCGGGTGCCGTAAAGCCGAAGCTTTCAAGATTTTTCGTGCTTGTGTTCGAGGCTGTGCTCGGTCTTGCGCTGTCTGCGTTTTTACTTGTGCCGAGCATACTTGCGATTATCGGCAACGAAAGGATATCAAGCATACTCCTCGGCTGGAACGCAATTATGTACGGCAAGGAGCAGATATACGGCAATATTATAGAATGCTTCTTTTTTCCGCCCGATATTCCCGCAAGACCCGTATTTTTCCCCTCTGCCAATGTCAAGTGGTCATCGCTCGGCGGCTGGCTGCCGGTATTCAGTATGGTCGGCGTCTTTGCTTGGTTTTCAAACCGTAAGGGCAGTTGGCTTAAAAGGGTGATCGGTATATGCATATTTATGGCTATGGTGCCGATACTCAACAGCGCGTTTTACGCATTCAATACCTCTTATTACGCAAGATGGTTCTATATGCCGATACTTATGATGTGCCTTGCAACGGTTTCGCTTACGGAGGACGACAGCGTTAATTGGTCCTCGGCATACAAGTGGGTTACGGGAATAACGATTGCTATAACCCTTGTAATAGGCTTTTTTCCGCAGAAGGACTCGGACGATAAGCTTATTTTCGGTCTTTATTCGCAGAGTGACGACGGAATGTACCTTTTCCGTTATTGGATAACCTGCGCCACAGCAGTGATAAGTCTTATAATTCTCGGTATGCTGCTTAAAACGCTAAAAACCGACAGACAGGGCTTTTATAAGGGCGCTGTAACCTGCGTCTGTATTATATCAGTGGTTTACGGTAACTTTTTTATAGCCTGCGGCAGGTCACATTCTTACGATGTTAAGTCCGTTATGATAGATCAGCTTATCGAGGGCAGTGTTGACCTGGATAAAAGCGATAACTACCGTGTTGATGTGTATGACGGCGTTGACAATACCTCTATGTATCTCGGTCTTCCGGGGATTAACGCTTTTCATTCGGTAGTGCCGAAAACGATTTTTGATTTTTACGATTATATCGGTATAGAACGCAGTGTCGGCAGCAGACCCGATACAAAGCAGGCGGCGCTCCGTCCGCTTCTTTCGGTTAAATATCTCTTAAACCGCAAGGGCGGCGAAAGCTTCCTTGACGAAGACGACGTGCCCCGTATGACAGGGTACGAATATGTTAAAACAAGCGGTGGGTATTATATTTACGAAAACAATAATTATGTGCCGTACGGCTTCTCATATAAATACTATATGAGCTATGATTTCTGCGACTCATATTCAAAATCAGACCGCACACAGCTTATGCTTAAAGCAATTTTGCTTGATGACGAACAGATTAAGAAATACGGAAATATCCTTACAAATATTGAAACGCTTGAAGAGCCGCCGTACGATTATGAAACGGGTACTACGCTTTCGCTTACGGACGAGTCTATGGAATACGATTGCGATCAGTTAAAGGAAACCGCGGCAATTTCGTTTAAAAGAGACAATACCGGCTTTTCTGCGGAGGTAAGGAGAGATAAGGACGATTTAGTCTTTTTCTCCGTACCGTATGACGAGGGTTGGACCGCTTATGTAAACGGCGAACCTGCCGAGATTGAAAAGGTAAATGTCGGCTTTATGGCGGTAAAGGTCGGTAAGGGCACAAGCAATATCCGCTTTGAATACAGAACGCCGGGTCTTGCAAACGGACTTATTATAACGGGCGGCGCCTGCGCCGTGTTACTGCTTTATATGCTGATATTCTCTGTTTACAGTAAACGGCACCCGTCTGATTATTATTATCCCGAGGGTGATATGCTGATTTCAAAATGGCGCCTTGAGGACCGTAATGATACACGGAAAATACTTGCCGAACGCTTCCCGGATACCGTAAAGGAAAGTATACTTGACGACGACACGGAAATAGAAATTCCGCATATAGAAAACGGTTTTGACGGCGGTTTTAAAATAGATTCCGATTTCCTTGACGACGATAAGTAAGGAGAAGGCTTATTTGGATATAAAGCTTAATTTTATTTGCAAAGGTGACGGTTTTCCGCTTATTCTCCTGCACGGCAACGGAGAAAACTGTGAATATTTTCACAATCAGACGGAGTATTTTTCAAAGCATTACAAGGTGTATGCGCTCGACACAAGAGGTCACGGTAAATCCGAAAGGGGAAACGGTGAATTTTCGCTTAAAAGCTTTGCCGATGACCTGTATGGTTTTATGCTTGAACACGGTATAAAAAAGGCGCATATAATAGGCTTTTCGGACGGCGCCGGCATTGTGCTCTATTTTGGGCTTAAACACACGGAAATGATTGAAAAAGCAGTCCTTTGCGGAGGGAATATTTCGCCCGACGGTGTAAAACGGTATTTTCAGATACCTGTGGAGCTTGGATACAGGCTTGCGAAATTATTTGCCGCAAAGAGCCGCACCGCCGCGGCAAAAGCCGAAATACTCGGTCTTATGGTAAACGAACCTCATATAACCCCTGAGGAGCTCAAATCCGTTACGGTTCCTGTGCTTGTAATTGCGGGAACGCATGATGTTATTAAAAAATCGCACACCCGTCTTATTGCAAAAAACCTGCCCTGTTCGACCCTTAAATTTATAAGGGGCGGACATTCTCTTCCGGCGCAAAGGTCGGAGGAATTTAACAGTGCGGTCGAGAATTTTTTAAAGACCCAAAACAGATTATGATTTTTTAAAAAGGAGAATTTTTATGCCCGACAGTAGAGATATGTACATATCACCGTTATCAACAAGATACGCTTCAAAGGAAATGCAGTATATTTTTTCCCAGAACTTTAAGTTCCGCACCTGGAGAAGACTGTGGATAGCCTTAGCCAAGGCGGAAAAGGAACTGGGACTTAACATTACCGATGAGCAGATTGCCGAAATGGAAGCGCACAGGGACGATATTAATTACGATGTTGCGGAGGCAAGGGAAAGGGAAGTAAGGCACGATGTTATGTCCCATGTGTACGCATACGGCGTGCAGTGTCCGAAAGCCGAGCCGATAATCCATCTCGGCGCTACGAGTTGTTATGTAGGCGACAATACCGATATTATAATTTTAAGAGAAGCGTCCCTTTTAATTCAGAAAAAGGCGGCGGCGGTGCTTAAAAACCTCTCGGAATTTGCGCTTAAATACAAGGGTCTTCCTTGCCTTGCTTATACGCATCTTCAGCCGGCTCAGCTTACAACCGTAGGTAAAAGGGCAACGCTTTGGGCGTATGAGCTTTCCGAGGATATCCAAAATCTCGAATATCAGCTTTCAAGACTTAAGCTTTTGGGCTCTAAGGGAACTACGGGTACACAGGCAAGCTTTATGGAGCTTTTCGGCGGAGATGAAAAAAAGGTAGTAAGGCTTGAAGAGCTTATTTGCAAGGAAATGGGATTTAACGGGTGCGTTCCGGTTTCGGGACAGACCTATTCAAGAAAAATCGATTCGTATTTTCTTTCAACTCTTTCGGGCTTTGCTCAGAGCGCATACAAGTTTTCAAACGATTTGAGACTGCTCCAGTCGTTTGAAGAAATTGAGGAACCGTTCGGCACAAAGCAGATAGGCTCCTCGGCAATGCCGTATAAACGCAACCCGATGAGGTGCGAACGCATTTCCGCGCTTTCAAAGTATGTTATTGCCGATGCGTTAAATCCCGCAATGACCGCCGGAACACAATGGTTTGAGCGCACGCTTGACGACAGCGCCAATAAAAGGATTTCGGTTGCCGAGGCATTTTTGGCTGTGGACGCAATACTTAACATATACATAAATGTAACCTCGGGAATGGTAGTTTATGAAAATGTTATTAAAAAGCGCATAATGGAAAAACTGCCGTTTATGGCTACCGAAAACATAATGATGGAATCGGTCAAACGCGGCGGCGACCGTCAGCAGCTTCACGAGATCATCAGGGTATATTCGCATGAGGCGGCGGCAAAGGTGAAACTTGAGGGCAAGCGCAACGATCTTATAGACAAAATTGCGGCGGATGACAGAATACCGCTTACAAAGGAAGAAATTTTAAGCGAGCTTGACCCCGTAAAATATATCGGAAGATGCGTTTCACAAACCGAAGAGTTTGTAAGCAATGTAATAGAACCGATACTTAAAAAATATAGTACGGATGATGTTAAGGTCGAGCTTAATGTATAGATGAAAAGGGAGCAAAGTTATGAATTTTTTTGAAGAACTTAAGAATTACGACGCAGAGGTAGCCTCTGCCTGTCACGACGAGCTTGTTCGTCAACAGCATAATATAGAGCTTATAGCGTCGGAAAATATCGTGTCAAAGGCGGTGCTTTTGGCGGCAGGCGGCGTGCTTACCAACAAGTATGCCGAGGGGTATCCGGGAAAGCGCTATTACGGCGGATGTCAGTGCGTTGATGTTGTGGAGAATATCGCCCGTGAAAGGGCAAAAAAACTTTTCGGCGCGGAACACGCAAATGTTCAGCCGCATTGCGGAGCCAGCGCTAATCTTGCGGTGTTTTTTGCGCTTTTACAGCCGGGCGACACCGTTATGGGAATGAATCTTCAGCAGGGCGGCCATCTTTCGCACGGCTCACCCGTAAATATTTCGGGCAAATACTTTAATGTCGTTCCTTACGGCGTTAATGACGAGACCGAAATGATAGATTATGATGAAATGCGCAAAACGGCGCTTGAATGTAAGCCTAAAATGATTATAGCGGGTGCGAGCGCCTATTCAAGAATAATCGATTTTAAGCGTTGCCGTGAAATTGCGGACGAGGTCGGAGCGTATTTAATGGTGGATATGGCTCACATTGCGGGCCTTGTGGCGGCAGGCGTGCATCCTTCGCCTGTTCCGTATGCGGATGTTGTAACTACCACAACGCATAAAACGCTTAGAGGACCGAGGGGCGGAATGATACTTTGTAAGGAGGAGCTTGCAAAGCAGATAGATAAAGCCGTTTTCCCCGGCACACAGGGCGGTCCGCTTATGCATATAATCGCCGCAAAGGCTGTTGCCTTGGGCGAGGCACTTACTCCCGAATTCAAGGAGTATCAGGTTCAGATAGTTAAAAACGCAAAGGCGCTTTGCGCCGGACTTATTGACGAGGGCTTTGATATTGTTTCGGGCGGTACGGATAACCACCTTATGCTTTTAAAACTTATTAAAAACGGAATAACGGGCAAGGAGCTTGAACACCGTCTTGACGAGGTTCATATCACGGCGAATAAGAACACCGTACCTAACGATCCGCAAAGCCCGTTTATCACAAGCGGCGTAAGGCTCGGCACACCCGCGGTTACCACAAGGGGCTTTAAAGAGCCTGAAATGGCAAAAATTGCGAAATGGATAAGCCTTGCCGTAAATGATTTTGAAAACAGCAAGGAGCTTATCTCGACGGAAGTACAGGAGCTTTGCTCTCATTTCCCGATTTACCGATAATAAAAAGCGTGCAGGATTAGCTTTCTTCTAATCCCGCACGCTTTTTTGTTGTTATTTTCAGTATATCATTAGGCGTTTGCGCAATGTAATCTGCACCGGAGTTTTCAAGCTCAACGCGGCTTCCGAAGCCGTAAAGCACGCCTATGCACTCAATACCGTTTTCGTGCGCTCCGGTTATGTCGTGATAACGGTCGCCGACCATTACCGCACTGCTTTTGTCGGTTATATTGCAGGCGGAAAGGGCGTGGGTTATCACCTGTGATTTTTCCGACCGTGACTTATCAAGCGTTGCGCCGGCAATGTAATAAAAATATTTATTTAGTCCGAAATGTTCCGTTATTCGGTTTGCGAATATCTCGGGCTTTGAGGTTGCGAGTATAAGCTTTGCGCCGCTTTTTGAGAGCGAGCCGAGAACAAACTCAATATTATCGTAAAGCCGACATTCGAATATGCCCTTTTCGGGGTAATATTCACGGTAAAAATTAACGGCTTTTTTAGCCTTTTCTTCGTCAAAGCCGCAAAATTCCCTGAAAGCGGGGAGGAGCGGCGGACCTATAAACTTAAGCAGCTCGCTGTAAGGCGGAACAGGTGCTTCAAGCTTTTTCAAGGCATAAGCAACCGAATTTGTAATTCCCGCGGCGGAATCGGTTATCGTTCCGTCAAGGTCAAAAAGAATATATTTGTATTTCAGCATTTTTTCCTCCGTCTGTTTGCTTTTTTCAGTGTAACATCAAGCACGGAGAAAATAAAGTAAAAATTGAATAAATTTTTAAATTTTTTTAAAACCGTGCCGTTTGACTTATTTTTTTATTGACGGATGTTTGTTTTAGTAGTATTCTTATATAGGTAAAAAATTTGGGAGGTTTTTGTTATGTTTAAATCCGATTATTTAAATAGGGTATATGCAGGCGTTGAAAAGCGCAGCCCCGGCGAAAAGGAATTTTTGCAGGCGGTCCGCGAGGTTTTAGGCTCTCTTGAGCCGGTAATCGCCGCAAACCCGAAGCTTGAGGAAAACGGTGTTCTTGAGAGAATAGTAGAGCCCGAAAGACAGATATTTTTCCGTGTATCTTGGGTTGACGACAACGGCAAGGTACAGGTAAACAGAGGATACAGAGTACAGTTTAACTCCGCAATCGGTCCTTATAAGGGCGGTATACGTCTCCATCCGTCGGTAAATGCGTCTGTTATTAAGTTCTTGGGCTTTGAGCAGATATTCAAGAACAGCCTTACCGGTCTTCCGATAGGCGGCGGCAAGGGCGGCTCCGATTTCGACCCGAAGGGCAAATCCGACGGTGAAATTATGCGCTTCTGCCAGAGCTTTATGACAGAGCTTTCAAAGCATATCGGCGCCGATACAGATGTTCCGGCCGGCGATATAGGCACAGGTGCCAGAGAGATCGGCTATATGTTCGGTCAGTATAAGAGACTCCGCAATGAGTTTACCGGCGTTCTCACCGGCAAGGGTCTTACATACGGCGGCTCGCTTGCGCGTACCGAGGCTACCGGCTACGGACTTTGCTACTATACCGAAGAAATGCTTAAGAGTATGAAGAACGATTCCTTTAAGGGTAAGACCGTTGTTGTTTCGGGTTCGGGCAATGTTGCAATTTACGCTACCGAAAAGGCAACTCAGCTCGGCGGTAAGGTTGTAGCGCTTTCAGACTCAAACGGCTATGTTTATGACCCGAACGGCATAAAGCTTGATGTTGTAAAGCAGATCAAAGAGGTTGAAAGAGGCCGTATCAAGGAATATGCCGAGCGTGTAAGCGGCGCTGAATATCACGAGGGATGCAGCGGTATATGGACTATTAAGTGCGATATTGCTCTTCCGTGCGCCACACAGAATGAAATTGATGAAAAATCCGCCGAGACACTTGTTAAAAACGGCGTTATGGCAGTAGCCGAGGGCGCAAATATGCCGTCAACTCTTGAGGCTATCGCGGTATTCCAGAAGGCAGGCATCCTTTTCGGACCTGCTAAGGCTGCCAACGCAGGCGGCGTTGCTACATCGGCTCTTGAAATGAGCCAGAACTCAATGAGATACAGCTGGACGTTCGACGAGGTTGACGCAAAGCTTAAGGATATAATGGTTAATATATTCCATAATTCTTATGACGCCGCAAAGAAGTACGGCTTAGAGGGCGACCTTCTTGCAGGCGCAAACATTGCGGGCTTCGAAAAGGTAGCAAACGCTATGTTGGCTCAGGGTATAGCTTACTGATAACAACAGATAATATACTTTACGGCGCCGTCTCCTCTTTCGGGGGGCGGTGCTTTTTAATTGTATTTGACTTTTAGGGCTCTCGGTGTTAGACTTAATTTATAAATAATGTACAGGATAAAACTCGGAGGAAATAAATGAAAGCACTTATACTTTCCTGCGGAACAGGCGGCGGTCATAATGCGGCGGGAAACGCCGTTAAGGAAGCGCTTGAAAGACGGGGACATACCGTTAAAATGCTGAACCCCTATGACCTTAAAAGCAAAAATACTTCGCATTTTATAGATAAAGCGTATATTAAAACAGTGCGTGTGTCGCCCAAGCTTTTCGGTGCGATATATTCACTCGGAAACGCATACAGAAAACTTCCGTTCCGTTCTCCCGTTTATTTTGCAAATGCCGGTATGGTAAAAAGACTTAACGCCCTTTTTGAAAAAGAAAAGCCAGACATTGTGTTTATGCCGCATATTTTCCCGGCGGAGATTATTACCAATATGAAAAATCGCGGTATAAAAACTCCGAAAACGGTTTTTATCGCTACTGACTATACCTGTATACCGTTTACCGAAGAAGCGGATTGCGACGCCTATATAATACCGTCGGACAAGCTTATACCCGAGTTTAAGTCATATAAGCTTCCCGATGATAAAATATATCCGCTCGGTATTCCCGTATCGCAGAGGTTTTCGTCACCGCCGACAAGGGAGGAAGCCGCCCGTATTCTGGGACTTGACAGTAATAAACGCTATATTTTAGTGTCGGGCGGAAGTATGGGCGCCGGCAAATTGGTTTGGGCAATTAAGCTGTTGTACGACGCCTTTAAAAATGACGGAAATACAGGGCTTATAGTTATTTGCGGCAGCAACGAGTGGCTTTACAAACAGCTTTCCAAACGCTATGCGGATAAGATAACGGCTGTAAGATACACCGATAAAATGGCGGAATATATGAGACTTGCCGATGTTTATGTTACAAAGCCCGGCGGACTTTCCTCCACCGAGGGTGCGGTTTTGGGCGTTCCCATTGTTCACACGCTTTCAATACCGGGATGTGAAACCAAAAATATGCGCTTTTTTGCAAATAACGGTATGAGCGTTCCGGTAAAAAAGCTTTCAAAGGAGCTTTCGTCGGCAACGCTCGGTTTAAGGAACGGAGATAAGGCGGCAAAAATGCTTTCAAATCAGAAAAAATATATCAATGCGTCCGCCGCGGAGGATATATGTAAGCTTGCCGAGGAAATGACGGTATAAAAAGTCCCCTGAGTTCCGGCATACACATAAAATTTTGGCTTTTATGTGTATGTTGATTGTCAGGGGATAAATTATATATTACGATATGATTTTATATTTAAAATTCGGAGCTTCCTTGTGGACATCGTCAAAAACTTTTAACATCAATTTGCATTCTTTTTTTAATTCCTCATTCATTGTATAAAAACCATGCAGTTCCACTAAGTATTCTCTGTCTTCGGAGAATACATCCTGCATCAAATCCCAAAGAGCATCCCAATTTTCTCCGTAAAAATCATGAAACCCAAATTTTTCTTTGAGCATTAAATGAATTTCCCCCAAATATTTGCATTTGGAAAAATCTAATATAATGGGATTTTCTGTTATTTCATTAAACTTAAAATAATTGTTGCAGTCCATTCTTCCTCCTATGACCGTTACGATTATTAAATACACCTTTTGCTATCAAGCAGTCGGACATCGCTGTTTTAAGATTATCCAAAAAGTTTTTAAGCCCTAATTTTTCGGCTTCCTTATATTCAATATAGTAATCCGGCAATTTTCATTTAAAGCCGTTAATTATTCATAAAAAAGCAAATCGGCAAGTCTCTTAAGAAACTTGCCGATTTTTGTGCCGATTTTACAGAAAAGCAAACATCTAAAATTCCTTTTAAAACGCAGATAATTACCCTTTTCTTATCACTATAATTATTATAGCACAAAAGGGTGGTTTTTGCAAGTATTTTTTAGAAAGTATTAATACCTTTTTAAGCATAAATAGGCTCTGTAATTCTCACGATTTCCGCCGGTTGCAAGGCATATCTTTTCGGCAGTTTCCGCCTTGGCTTTAAGCTCGTTTATCATATTTTCAAGCGACTGATATTCAAGCAGCAGCCGATTATCCGACAGAGAATAGGCAAGTAATGTTTTAACCGTGTTTCGCACGTCGTTTTCACACGGAATGCTTTTTGTAAGCCCTCGGCATATAGCAGCGTGTAATATGTGTTCTTCAATTCCTTTTGACTGCGGGCAGGCGTCGTTGCCTTTTTCCATATGATAAAGACAGCGCCAGTATATCTTTTTAACGCCGTTTCTTGTCCATGTTTTCCGTCTTAACGGGTTGCCGCATACTCCGCAGAATAATAGCTCGCTTAATGCGTATTTGCCGCTGTATTTTCCAAGCTCGGTTATACAGTTTTCATCACTGTCTTTAGGCAGAACATTCTCATTTTGGCGCAGCTTGTTGTAAAAGCGTATAAAGGTTCTGCCTATCACTTCCTCGGACATGGAATGTGAAAGGCATTTGTCTTCTGACACTTTGCTTTTAGAGTATCCTCCTATTTAAAGCCGCATTCTGTTCACTGTCGATACCCGCTTTGGAGTCGCCAATGCTTCGGACTGCGCAAAGGCGCTTTTAACATAAATGCGGTCGATTTTTCCGAGACGGCAATCGTTTAACATTCTTTTAAACTCATTCCGCTTTTCAACAGAAGTGTCGGTAATTCCTTCGTCTGCGTAAATATCTACCAAGACCATATTATCCGATTGGCTGATAAAATCGTGATAATAGTGCATTGGGGTGATAAAGGAATTTAAACGATCTTCTTCGTTTGTGCTTACCGGTTAATCTGTTTTCCGAGAAACAAAAAAACGCATATCCGAACGGACAGCGTCTGTAAATTCATATAACGACCTTGTTCGGAGCCGCAGATGAAGTTACAGCGCCCTTTCGGACCGCAGAACTTTATTTCGTTACTCCTTCATAAATAGAACGTCTACTTATAGTATTCCTCAGGTTTTGCATTTTGTCAATGGGTGAAATGAAATTTTTTATAAATTCGCCCATGTATGCCATTATTTCAAATCATGAAATTCTTTAAGCTATATAATAATGTTTGAGAAAATAACGAGAAAAAGATACGCTCAAGGTAAATATGCCGGGCAGCAATATGTTCCATATGGGGCGCTGGCAGGCAGCGCAGGCTATTGCTGTGGCAGAGGGCAAGGAAGTAGCAGCAGACCAATATTCAGGGCTTAATGACGGCAATTGGCACAGAGCTGAAATTACCCTTTTCGGTGATAATATAACGTTTTTAATTGACGGTGCCTGCCTTTACAGAGGTACGCTTTCAGCCGCACCGAAAGCGGGTGAGCTTTCGGTTACGTTAGGGAACTCCGCGGCAATTTCGGACCTTGAGGTTACTTATGCCGCCGCTGAGGACGCTGCCACGGTTATTAACGCGGATTATTCTGCTGCGCCGCTTTTAAAGCTCGGATTCAGCCAAAACGGAGTATACGGCAAAACTGACGGAGAGCTTGTGCTTAAACCAAATATGCAGAGCAGAGTCAATTTTTACTATCTTAACAGCAACAAAGATTGGGTAGAAAGAGTAAAGGAATATTCCAAGGTTAAAAATTACACGGTTGAGGCTGAGTTCAGAACCGAGGGCTTTTCGGGTGAAAACACCTACCAAAGGGGATTTGCGCTTGTTTTACCGGGGAATACCAGGGTAGAAATATCCAGCTCGCTTGTAAGATATTTCAAAGACGGCGTTAAAACCGGGGAAGCCACGCACGGCAAAAACATTCACGACGGAAAATACCACAAGGTAAAAGCGGTGTGCAAGAGGAATATATTCAGTTATACCTTGACGACGGTATAATCGCCGCATATGAAAATGCAGCGGCAGAAAGGGAAAACAGCCTTGTTGCTTATGAACTTTATGTTGACGGAACGCTTAAAACAGAGGTAGTAGCCTTTAAGAGCATAAAAATAACGGATAATACCGATTTAGAGGCGCGCAAGGCGTATTCGGTGAAAAAGCGTTACGGTTATGAAAACGGTGACGATACTTCGGGAGCAGTGACCTCATGGGGTCAGGTGAAATTTGTTGCCGGAAATATGGGCGGCAGGCAGGCGCATATATGGCACAGCTATAAAGCAGGAAACGGGAACACCGTATTTACCGGCAGACCGAGCGCAGATAATTTTGCGTTTGGAATGAGCGTTTATATGACCGACGCAATGTTTAACCCGACAGGCACGGCGCACAGAATGGAGCTGGGCTTTGCAACGGATTTTTCAAAATGCGCGGTAAAAATTGATGTTTATGAAAACCAGCTGCGTTTGACCTATCCCGTAAAAAATGAGGACGGAACATATAAAAACGCCGATAAATGGATAAATTATGCCGATAATTACGGGGCTGATTACGCTGCAACAATACCTGACCGCTGGGTAGATATTGAGGTTATATTTACAAACAGCCGAATTATATTTGTATTTGACGGTCACACATACGGCGTGGAGGCGCCTTTAGGCGAGTATAAAGCATACTTCGGGGATAATGACTACTTCAAATTTGACGGCGGTTATGTATCGGTTGAACCCTGTGCGGAAAGTGCCGCGCGTATAGATACCGCTTATTCGGCGTATGAAGATTTAGGCAAGGCTGAGCAGAAAAACGTTGTGAATTCCGCTGTACTTATCTCGGCGGTAAGCAGCTATAAGTCGCTTACCGCCGGGGCGGATGTAAGTCTTAACGGCAGCACCGATTTGCTTGACCTTATAGCCCTTAAAAAGGTGACTGCGGGCACGAAGGATAAAAACTTTATGTGCGATTTAAACGGCGACGGTAGCGTTACCTCGCAGGATTTGGCGGCGCTCAGAAAATTGCTGATTATCGGGGCGTGAAAAAACGGCAATAACCTGACCCGCTTTTTAAATAAAAGCAAAAATCAAAAACAAAAAGCAAAAATGGAATATTTACAAAAATATTATAT
>CDZG01054183.1_pt1 | contig 92193 bp, 91 predicted proteins | sample 557741 | NCBI WGS metagenome assembly CDZG01 (sample SAMEA3182086, study PRJEB8094) | gut metagenome | biome: human; feature: gut; material: Stool; isolation source: human stools | place: Canada | collected 2013-01-21
GAGAAGAGAGAAAAGATAAGAACGAAGAGCGAAGAGAACAAAAAGAAAAAGCCACACTGCGTGCGACTTTTTTATAAGGTAAAGCGAAAGACGCAAAAGCCATGGAGCATACAGGTGAAAAAGAAGGAAGGGTGCCAATTAAGAAAACTATTCACTTTTCACTATTATCTTTTCACTGGAAAAAGTCGCAAAGAAAGAGAAGAGAGAAAAGATAAGAACGAAGAGCGAAGAGAACAAAAAGAAAAAGCCACACTGCGTGCGACTTTTTCTTTTTGGTGGGGGATGGTGGATTCGAACCACCGAAGGCGTTGCCAGCAGATTTACAGTCTGTCCCCTTTGGCCACTCGGGAAATCCCCCATATGAAATTGGAGCTGGTGGACGGATTCGAACCCCCGACCTGCTGATTACAAATCAGCTGCTCTGCCAGCTGAGCTACACCAGCATTTGCTACCAGCGAAGATTATATTAGCAGAAGTCACTTTATTTGTCAACAACAATCTTCACAAAAAGACGCATTTTTCCGGGAAATTTTTTTGAAAATGTCCCAAAGAGAGAGGAGAGATTCCATGACGCTGCAAGAATTATCGGAAAGCTACGCCTATTCGGCGGAGCTGCTGTCCCGCCGCCTTGCCCAGCTGCGGCAGGAGGAGAGAGAAGCGCGGGACGAGAGCCAGCGCTTTTCCCTGCACCGCCGGATACTGGATCTGGAGCCGCTGCTGCGGCAATGCCGCCAGCTCCACCGCCTGACGGCCCACTACTACGACAGGAGCTATTACCGGGATGAACGATTTACTGTTTGATTACGCCCAGCTGGCCCAGTGGCAGCAGGGAGACGAGGACAACAGCCGCCGCCTGCGCCGTCTGCGGCGGCGTCTGCCGGACGCCATGGCGGAGCTGACGCCCCGCCAGCGGCAGATGGTAGACATGCAGTTTCAGGAGGAGCTGACCGTCACCGAGATCGCCCGGCGGCTGGGGGTCAACAAATCCACCGTGTCCCGCTGTCTGCGGCGGGCAAGGCAGCGGCTGTACAGCCGCCTGCGGTTTACCCTCTGAAAAGCGGGGAAAGCCTTGACAAGCCGGAGGTGATATATTATAATCGCCTCGCAAATGTGAAAAATGACGCGGAATTCTGCGGTTTTGCGTCTGAAACAGACAAAATCCGACCATACTACTTATATATAAGGAGGGTCAGCGTATGTTGCAGAAGGTGCAGCAGAACAAATGGCTGCGGCTGGGCATGGGTGTGCTGGGCGGCATCCTGATGGCGGCGGGCATCAACCTGATCGTCGTGCCGCAGGGCATGTACAGCGGCGGCCTGTACGGTCTGTGTCAGGTGATCCGTACCCTGCTGGTGACGGCACTGGGGTTGGAGACCTCGGTGGATCTGGCGGGTATCTTCTACCTGCTGGTGAATCTGCCGCTGATCGTGCTGGCGTGGCGCACGCTGGGCCGGGACTTTGTGGTGGGCATGACCACCGTGACCATCATCAACTCCATCGCGCTGGCGGTGATCCCGTCTCCCACCACGCCGATCATCGCGGACAAGCTGACCTCCTGTCTGGTGGGCGGCATCATCAGCGGCTTTTCCGGCGGCATTATCCTCACCTGCGGCTGCTCCACCGGCGGACTGGACGTGCTGGGCCTGTACCTCAGCAAAAAGGGGAAGGGTTTCACGGTGGGCCGGTTCTCCATCACCTTCAACACAGCGCTGTACGCGCTGTGCGCCGTGCTGTTCGACCTGACCACCGCTATCTATTCCGCCATTTACGTGGTGTTTCAGGCACTGTTTCTGGATCGGGTGCACCAGCAGAACATCTCCGTCCAGATGCTGATCTTCACCAAGGAGGATCCCGAGCGGCTGAACCAGACCATTCTGGAAAAGCTGGATCGCAGCTTCACCCTGTGGGAGGGCCGGGGCGGCTATTCCCACGATCAGGTGCATGTGCTGTGCGTGTGTCTCAGCAAGTACGAGGTGGTGTCGGTGCAGATGGCGCTCAGCGAGATCGACCCCCACGCCTTCACCATCATTCAGGAGGGCATCCGGGTAGGCGGCAACTTCGGCCGTCACCTGTCATCGTAAACGCAACCACCCCATTGCCGGACAGGCAATGGGGTGGTTTTTTACGGGGAAGTTAGATATCCCATACGCACGGACTGCCGATAGAACTTCGTAGGGGCCGACGACTCTGTCGGCCCTAACGACGTGAGATAGTACCTTCAAAACCAAGATAGATGCTACGGCGGCATAGCCGCCGCGATTGACACTACAGCGTTCTGACGAACAGCATATATCCGCCCGCACAATATGCCATAACACCGCACCGCGTCATCCTACAAAGCCTTGCATCCTCCCTCCATTTCAGGTACAATAGGGAAAAACACAGCCACAGGGAGGAACGATGTATGGAGAAGATCGCGCTTGTCACCGGCTCCAGCCGGGGCATTGGCCGGGCGGTGGCCCGTGAGCTGGCCCGTCAGGGCTGGCGGGTCTGCGTCAACTACCGGGTGCGGCAGGACTGCGCCGAGTCACTGGCCGCCGAGCTGGCGGCGGAGGGTCATGCCATCATGACGTATCAGGCGGACGTGTCCCAGCGGCAGCAGGTGCAGGCCATGGTGCGGGCCATTCAGGAGAAATGGGGCCCGGTGTCGCTGCTGGTGAACAACGCCGGCGTGGCGGGACAGGCGCTGTTTCAGGACGTGACCGACGAGATGTGGCACCGGTATTTCTCCACCAACGTGGACGGCGCGTACCACGCCATTCAGGCGGTGCTGCCCGCCATGCTCCACGCCCACGAGGGCTGTATTCTCAACATCTCCTCCATCTGGGGCCAGCGGGGCGCCAGCTGCGAAGTGACGTATTCCTGCACCAAGGCGGCGCTGATCGGCCTGACCCGTTCGCTGGCGTCGGAGCTGGCGCCCACCCATATCCGGGTCAACTGCATCGCGCCCGGCGTCATCAAAACCGACATGCTGGACGCGCTGCCGCCGGAAGTACTGCCCCAGCTGGCGGAGGAAACGCCTCTGCGCCGTCTTGGTACGCCGGAGGATATTGCCCACGCGGCGGCGTTTCTGGCGTCGGAGAAGGCGGACTTCATCACCGGCCAGGTGCTGACGGTGGACGGCGGGTTTATACTGTGATCACTGGCGCAAAAACTTGCGATTATGCTGCCAAAAGAGACGAAACAAGAGGGACGCACGGCTGTGCGTCCCTCTTATGCTATATCGCCGCGTAGTACATGGCGCCGATGGCCTGACCGAATTGCGCCACCGTCACGCCGTGGGAGGGCAGCTGGCGCATCAGCGTCGTGCAGGTGAGCTCCTCGTCCGCCGCCTCCAGCCGGAGATCGGGTACGATCTCCCGGCAGCCCTCCTGCAGCAGCCGGAAGCAGGCCGGGTGCTTCACAAACCGCCCAAACAGATACCGCACGTCTGTCCGGGGCCGCATCAGGAAACGCATCTCCCGGCTGATCTGGCCCACGTTCCGGCCGATCTGGCGGAACACGGATTGAGCCGCGCCATTTCCCGCCGCCGCCTGCTCCATCAGGTGGGCAAGACAGGGCTTGCGCATGTCCTCCGGAGTCTGACGGATGGCGAGGATGCCGTTCCGCTCCTCGATAAAGCTCTCCAGCAGCGCCGGATCGGCGTCATAGGCCAGCCGGAAGGCCGCCGCCTGCCCCAGATACCGCCGCGCGCCGGGCAGCCCAGAGTTTTCGTTGCGGGTGGAGCGCAGATCCTCCGGCGGCAGCTGCCGCTGGGGAAGGCTGCCCAGATCCAGCAGAAAGTCGTACAGCTCCACCGGCATCTCCGGGATGCTGCCGTCGCTGTCCAGATAGCCCACGCCGAAGTCGGTGCCCAGCGCGTGGGCGATGACGCCGCCGCTGAAATCCGGCGCTCCGCCGCTGAAGGCCAGCTCCGCCGCCGCCGTAAAGGCGGCGATGTGGCCGTCGTTGGTCATGTGGAGGGCGGCGCCCTCCCGACACAGCGGCCGCAGCTGATCCACGAGACCGCCCAGACCGGCGAAGGCAGTTTCATAGTCGATGGCGGGATTCTCCCGCATGCCTTTGGTCTTGGGGCTCTCGCCGCCCACGATCCGGTCGCGGATCACCACGTCCGGAAAGCTGACGCCCAGCACGTCCAGCGGCACGCTGGCGCTTTGGGCCACGGCGCGGGTCATCTCCTCGTCGCTGGCGTCCTTGTCCAGCGCCGCCTGAAGCGCCGGTGTCATTCCGGCGGCGCAGCAGGCCATCAGCTGCACCAGCAGCACGATGGGGCCGGTGATCCCCTCGGCCACGAGGCTGGCGGCGGGGTTCCAGTCGTATTCCTTCACGCACACCAGCCGTCCGTCCACCGCCACCGCCGCCTTGATGTCGGTGCCGCCGATATCGATGCCGCAGCATACGCCGCTGCCGCATCGCTCCACCGACCTCCGCAGCCGGGGCAGCAGGTCGCCGCCGCGAGATACCTCCGGCGGGGCGGGAACGTAGGCGCTCCGGTCACGGACGGCGAAGGAGAACGTGCCGCCGCCGAAGGCGCGGCACAGGCGGTTGGCGATATTGACCACCTTGCCGTAACCGCTGCGGGCGGTCTTGTGCACCTGAAAAATATCGTCCAGTTCGCCCAGCAGCGCGACGACTTCTGTTTCCCGCAAGTCCAGATAGAAGGCCATTTCCCGGCCGCTGAGAGCGGACAGGGCGTTGAATACGAAGGCGGTGACGTACTGCTGCACGAACTGCCGCTGTTCTCCGTTCGCCCAACGGGGGATGGGCAGGGAGAAGTCCCGCCGCGCGCCGTCGCACAGCGTCAGCTGCACGGTGACGGCCACGTGCTCCGGCAGCGCTTCACAGCCCCGGCGCACGTCGCTGAGCCAGACGCTCCGTCCGTTCCGGGCCTGCTGTAACCATTGAGAAAGCATAGAAGTTTCTCCTGAAAGAAAGGAGCGCCGCCATTTCGGCGGCGCTCCGAGCATTAAAAAGCCAAAAGCCTCGCAGAGTTCGTGCCGCGCACGGCACGAAAAATTCAAATCATTTTTCTGACGACATGTGCGACAGAAAAATACTTCTCGGTCGCCAGTGCACCCGAAGGGTGCGCGCAGCCGACCGCAATCCCTCTCGAGGAAAATCGCAGATTTTCCTCGAATTTACAAGACATGTACCTCCTCCGGGTCGAACACCAGCTGGCACGCCTCGCCCACCTGATAGATGCGCTTGTTCTTGGGGTTGTGCTCCGCCAGCTTCACCAGCGTGTCGCCCACCATCACGTGATAGTTCTGGTAGCTGCCCATGAAGCAGGACACGATCACCTTGCAGGGCAGGCCGCCCTGATCCGCCAGATGGCCGGACTCTGGCCGCAGCACCACGGTGTAGGTCTCGCCCTCCTTCAGATCGTCCCGGCCGGCGATGGGCATTTCGTGCCCCTCGATGGTCAGTAGGGCGTGGGTGCCGTTGTGGCCGCTCATGACGCCCTTCAGGAAGTTGGCCTCGCCGATGAAGTCCGCCACGAATTCGTTGACCGGGTGGTAGTAAATTTCCTGGGGGCTGCCCATCTGCTCCACCACGCCGTTTTTCATGATGATGATGTTGTCGGAAAGGGCCATGGCCTCGGACTGGTCGTGGGTCACGTAGATGGCGGTGATGCCCACCTCCTGCTGGATACGGCGGATCTCGGTACGCATGGAGACGCGCAGCTTGGCGTCCAGGTTGCTGAGGGGCTCGTCGAACAGCAGGACGGACGGCTCGATCACCAGTGCGCGGGCCAGCGCCACACGCTGCTGCTGGCCGCCGGACAGCTGGTTGGTCATGCGGCCCTCCATGCCGGTCAGCTCCACCAGATCCAGGATTTTCATGACCCGTTCCTTGATCTCGTCCTTGGGAACCTTCCGCAGCTTCAGGCCGTAGGCCACGTTGTCGAATACGTTATAGTGGGGCAGCAGAGCGTAGCTCTGGAACACCATGGCGGTGTCCCGCTTGTTGGGGGTCAGGGCGTTGATGGCCTCGTCGCCCAGATAGATTTCGCCCTCGTCGGGGCTTTCAAAGCCGGCGATCATACGCAGCGTGGTGGTCTTGCCGCAGCCGGAGGGACCCAGCAGCGTCACAAAGCTGCCCGGCTCGATGGTCAGGGAGGTGTCCTTCACCGCGTAGAAGTCCTTGCCGGTTTTGGGATCCTGATAAATCTTGGAGATATGCTCCAGACGGACGCCTTTTTTCACTTTATCCATTTATTTGCCCTCCTTGAGCTTTCTGCTGGTGCCGAAGTACTTCATGAACAGGTTCATCAGCAGCACCGCGCCGTAGGTAATGACGATCAGGATGGTGGCGAAGGCGCAGGCCAGACTGTAGGAGCCCTTTTCGGCGAATTCGTTGATCTGCACGGTAATCAGCAGGAACTGCGGCGTCACCAGCAGAATGATGGCGGAGATAGCGGTGATGCTGCGGACGAAGGCCGTCACCAGACCGCTGAGGAAGGAATCCTTGATCAGCGGCAGCGTCACGGTCATGAACACCTTGAAGCTGTCCGCGCCCATGTCATAGGCGGATTCCTCGATGGATTTGTCGATCTGCCGCAGGGCGGAGATACCGCTTCGCGTACCGGTGGGCAGCGAGCGCACCACGAACACGATAATAAGGATCAGTCCCGTGCCGTACAGGCCCTGCAAAAAGCCGCTACCGAACACGCCGCTGGAGAAGCCGCGGATATAGCCCACGCCCAGCACCGTGCCGGGCACGGCCATGGCCAGCATGGACACCGCCTCGATAAAGCCCTTGGACTTGAACTTCCGCTTCACCACCAGATAGGAGATGATCATGCTCAGCAGCGCCGTGATGGGCGCGGAGATCAGGCTCAGCACGAAGGAATCCCGGAAGGCCTGGAAGCCGTGATACCGGGAGAATACCAGACCGAACCACTTGCCTGTCAGCGGGAAGAACTTGAAGCCCCATGTGGGGAAGAACGCGCCGATGGGCACGCACAGGTACATGAGGATGACGAAGCTGGCGGCCAGTGCGCACAGCACAGTCAGGGGGATCTTGACGCTCTTGTCCTCGATCAGCATACGGGCGCGGGACGCCTTACCGGTGAGGGTGGCGGCGGTCTTGCGCTCCAGATAGTACTTCTGCACGATGAACATGGCCAGCGTGATGCACAGCAGCACCACGGCCATGGCCGCCGCGCCGGGCTTGTCGTAAGAGCCGGTGATCTGCAAATAGATGGTGGTGGCCAGCGTGTCGTAGGAGCCGCCGATGATCATGGGGTTGGCGAAGTCGGCAATGGATTCGATGAATGTCACCAGAAACGCATTGCCAAGACCCGGCAGCATCAGGGGCAGCGTCACGCTGGTGAACACCTTCCAGCGGGAGGCTCCCATGTCGCGGGCGGCCTCCTCCAACGAGGGATCAATGTTCTTCAGCAGGCCCTTCAGCATCATATAGCACACGGGGAAGAAGGTCAGCGTCTGCACGATGACGATGCCCCAGAAGCCGTACACGCTGTTGTCATAGATGCCCAGCAGAAAGCGGGTGATGATGCCCGCCTTGCCGAACAGCATGATCATGGACAGCGACAGCACGAAGGGCGGGGACACCACGGGCAGCATGGACACCACCTTGAACAGTCCGCCCACGAATTTGCCCATGCGGACATAGACCTCCACATAGGCGAACAGCAAGCCGATCAGGGCAGACAGAATGCCCACCAGAAAGCCCACCTTCAGCGTGTTGGTGATGGCTCTGGTAAAGGTCGGCATGGCGAAAATGCGCTGGAAGATGGACACGCCGAAGGTGCCGTCTCCCACAAAACTATCCACCAGCAGAATGGCCAGCGGGTAGAGGATAAACAAAGTCAGAAACGCGATCAGCACGACGATGGTGGTCACCATGATGGGATCGGCCATCAGCTTTTTCCGGTCCAGCGCCGCGCTTTGGGTCCTTGCCATAGATAGCTCCTTTCTCATCCCGAAAGGAATGGTAGGTGAAATAGTCGAAGCAGTAAAAAAACAAGCGGGGCGGCGGCACATGCCGCCGCCCCGTAGAGGTTGCTGGGTAAGAAAACCGTTATGTACCGTCAGTCAGATCACTCGGTCTGGAAACGGCCGGTATCCTCGGTGTTGGCGCCGTTATCGGCCAGAGCCTTCATGACTTCCTCCACATAGGTGGTGGTGTTGGCCTTGGCGTCCTCAAAGTCATAAGCCATGACGTTGTTGGGATCCAGACCGAACTCGGAAGCCTGAGAGGGCTGCTCGGCGTTGTCGATGACCAGGAACTGATAGGAACCGTTCTGGGCAGCCAGCTCAACGCACTCGGGGGACAGAGCGTACTCAATCCACAGCTTGGCGGCGTTGGAGTGGGCAGCGCCCTTGAAGATAGCGGTAGCGCCCACCTCGAAGGAGGTGCCGCTGGAGGGGATGATCAGGCTCACGTTGGTGTAGCCGTTGTCCACGATCTGGGTGATGCCATCATGCAGGAAGCCGATGCCGATCACGCACTCGCCGGTGCCCACATTCTTGCTGGGGCCGGAGCCGGACTTGGTGTAGACCTCGATGTTCTTGTCCAGGTCGACCAGATACTTGATGCCCTCGTCGTGGCCGTACTTCTGGATCATGGTGTTGACCACCAGCTTAGCGGTGCCGGCGGTGTTGTAGTTGGACAGCCAGATCAGGCCCTTGTACTCGTCCTTCAGCAGGTCAGTCCAGTCAGCGGGAGCTTCCAGACCCATACGGGTCAGCTCGTCGGTGTTGACCATGAAGCCCAGAATGCCCTTGTAAATGCCGTACCAGTTGCCGTCAGCATCCTTGTACATGTCGTCGATCAGGTGGGAGGCGTTGGTGGCCGCATAGGGCTCCAGCAGACCTTCGGCAGCGCAGACGTTGTACGGATCGGTGGTGCCGCCGAACCAGACGTCAGCGGAGGGATTGCCGTTCTCCTCCTCGATCTTGGCCTGCACCTCACCGGTGGACAGACGCTGTGCGTTGACCTTGATGCCGAACAGCTCCTCGAAGTGCTGGCAGGCAGCGGTCAGATACTCTTCCTCGCAGGAACCGTAGACGGTCAGCTCGCCTTCGGCCTGAGCGTCAGCAATCAGCTGATCCATGCCGGCGAAGTACTCAGGATACTGAGAATCGCCGTTGTTGTCGCCCTGCTGATCGTCAGCAGGAGTCTTGTCGCCGCCACAGGCGACAAGACTAAAAGCCATCACCAGGGCAAGCAGAAGCGCAAGAAACTTCTTCATACTAAAATCCTCCATGTAAAATTTCCACGTCCGATAGGAATACCGGATGGAATAGCCATTATTATAGTCACGTCACTTTTGTTTGTCAACAATACTGACAGTAAAATCGGAAACGTTTTCGGCAATTTTTACATATCCTCCAAAAAAGCCACGCCAAATATGGCAGAATGACCAGCGGCTTACGAAAAAATTGGTATTGCAATCCGCCGCCAGCGTGGTAAAATAGCATAACACTTCACACCTTATCCGTAAGGAGGAATGGCTATGCTGACGGGCCTGAGCGGCTATCTGCCGGAAAATACCCTGACCTTATATGACAATCTGGAATTTCTGATCCGTCTGCTGCTGTCGGCGGGACTGGGCGCGCTGGTGGGACTGGAGCGCAGCAAGCGGCAGAAGGAGGCGGGCGTCCGCACCCACTGCATCATCGCCTGCACCTCGGCGCTGTTTATGATCCTGTCCAAGTACTCCTTTATCGATGTGACCACCATTGACGGCCTGCGGGGCGCCGACCCGGCCCGTATCGCGGCGCAGGTGGTCAGCGGCATTTCCTTTCTGGGCGCCGGCGTTATCTTCAAAAACGGCAACTCCATCCGGGGCCTGACCACCGCCGCCGGTATGTGGGGCACCTCCGCCATCGGCATGGCGGTGGGCGCGGGCATGTACTGGCTGGGTCTGATCGAAGCGGCGGTGCTGGTGGCCATCCAGATCATTCTGCACCGCTTCCCCGTGGGCGCCGACGCCCTGACCACCCAGGAGCTTGTGGTGGAGATGGAGGACACCGAGGAGCTGCAGCAGCAGTTCGACGCGCTGCTGGCCGCCCACCACGGTCAGGTGATCGACAGCAGCCTCAGCCGGGACGAGGGCTATCTCCGCATGGAGATCACCGTCCGGCTGGAGCCGCCCATCACCCATGACGAGGCGCTGGCCTTCATAAAGGCCAACAGCGGCGTCCGGCGGGTGTCGGTGTAAAAGGTCGAAATTTTCTTGTCACGATACTATATAATAATGTAGAGGGAGGAAATCAAGATGAAGCGTTCTGAGATCAACCGCGCCCTGCGTGAGCTGGAGGCCATGGTGGCGGAATACCGGTTCTCCCTGCCGCCCTTCTGCCGCTTTACGCCGGAGGAATGGGCGGACAAGGGCCACGAGTATGACGAGATCCGCCATAACATGTTGGGGTGGGATATCACCGATTACGGTCTGGGGAGGTTCGATCAGGTGGGCTTTTCCCTTATTACCCTGCGCAACGGCAACCTGGCCATGGCGGACAAATACCCCAAGACCTACGCCGAAAAGCTGCTGTTTCTCAAGGAGGGGCAGTATTCCCCCAACCACTTCCACTGGCACAAGATGGAGGATATCATCAACCGGGGCGGCGGCACGCTGCTGATCCGGGTGTATAACTCTCTGCCGGACGAGGAGATCGACCGGGAAAGCGACGTGACCGTCCACATGGACGGCGTCACCCGCACGGTGCCCGCCGGAACCCAGCTGCGGCTGGAGCCGGGCATGAGTATTTCCATCCAGCCCCGGCTGTACCACGATTTTGAGGTGGAGCCGGGCACCGGCAATATCCTCATCGGTGAGGTCAGCCAGTGCAACGACGACAACACCGACAACCGCTTTAACCCGCCGGTGGGCCGCTTCCCCGCCATCGAGGAGGATGAGCCGCCCTACCGCCTGCTGTGCAACGAGTATCTGGAGGCTAGAGAATGAGCGCCCGGTACGATATCGCGGCGCTGGGGGAGCTGCTGATCGACTTTACCGACAGCGGCGTGTCCCCTGGCGGCATGCGGCTTTTCGAGCGTAATCCCGGCGGAGCGCCCGCCAATGTGCTGACCGCCGCCGCCCGCTTCGGCCAGCGGACGGCCTTTCTGGGCAAGGTGGGCGACGATATGCACGGCCAATTCCTGCGGCAGACGTTGCTGGACGCAGGCATCGACGTGTCGGGACTGGTGCTGGCGGAGGATGTGTTTACCACGCTGGCCTTCGTAGTGCTGAACGACAGGGGAGAGCGGAGCTTTTCCTTTGCCCGGAAGCCCGGTGCGGACACCTGCCTGCGGCCGGAGGAGTTGAACGCCGCCGTGCTGGACAGCACCCGTGTGCTGCACGTGGGCTCCCTGTCCCTGACGGACGAACCGGCCCGCAGCGCCACCTTCGCCGCGGTGGAGCGGGCGAAAGCCGCCGGCGCGGTGATCTCCTACGATCCCAACTACCGCGCCGCTCTGTGGCCGGACGCGGAAACGGCGGCGGAGCATATGCGAAGCATGCTGCCTTACGTGGACGTGATGAAGCTGTCGGACGAGGAGACGGCTCTCCTGACCGACGAGCCCGACCCTGCCGCAGCGGCAGCGGTGCTGCTGTCCCGCGGCGTAAAGTGCGCGGCGGTGACGCTGGGCGCGGAGGGTGCGCTGGTGGCCGCGGCAGACGGTATGCGCCGTGTGCCGGGCTTTGCTGTAAACGCGGTGGACACCACCGGCGCGGGAGACGCCTTCTGGGGCGGCTTCCTCCACCGGATGCTGGCGCTGGACAAGACGCCTGACCAGCTGACCGTCGACGACGCGGCAGACTGCGCCCGGTGGGGCAGCGCCACGGCGGCGGTATGCGTCACCCGGCGGGGCGCGATCCCGGCCATGCCGTCGCTGGCAGAGGCGGAAGCCCTGCTGGCGGAGTAGGGCGCATTAGGCATATCGCCCAAGCAAAGCGGGAAGCTTTTGGCGGAAAGGCCGAAAATTTTCCTCCCGCGCAAAAGAGCGATTGACACGAAACATACCCTGTGCTAAATTGAAAGCACAACAACTGAAAAGGGAACTCATCGGACGATGGGATCGGGAGAGACCGCCTTGCGCGGCGCCGAAGGGGAACGCAGAAGCTCTCAGGCAAAAGGACCGGTTCCGGACGATACTCCGAAAAGGCCGGGCGGCGACACCCGACCACCGAAGGTGCAACTCTTTCCATGGGGAAAGGGGAATCTCTCAGGTAACTCAACGGGGGCACAAAGCTGGCTTAACAGCAGCTTTGTGCCCTTTTTTGCTGCTTAAAACCGGAACATTTTAAGGAGGACAAAACGTATGAGCGAACTAAAGCGTACCCAACTGTATGACATTCACGTAGCCGCCGGTGCGGAGCTGGTGGACTTCGGCGGATGGGAAATGCCCATCCAGTACCCCAGCGGCATCATTGCCGAGCATCTGTACACCCGTCAGGTGTGCAGCCTGTTCGACGTGTCCCACATGGGCCGCCTGCGCATCACCGGCCCGGAGCGCAAGGCGTTTTTGCAGCACGTGCTGTCCAGCAACGTCAGCGCGCTGGATCTGAACATGGCACAATACTGCATCATCCCCAACGAAAACGGCGGCGCGGTGGACGACGCGTACCTGTATCTCTTTGAGGAGGACAGCTATCTGCTGGTGGTCAACGCCGCCAACACCGATAAGGATCTGGCCCATCTGTACGAAGCGCTGAAGGGCTTCGACTGCCAGATCGAGAACATCACCGACAAGTGGGCCGCCATCGCGGTGCAGGGCCCCAAGTGCAAGGAGATGCTGACCCAGATGGCCGGCGGCGCACAGCTGACCGAGCCCATGAAGAACGCGCTGGGCACCGTCTCGCTGGAGGGCCACACCGCCCGCGTGGCCAAGACCGGCTACACCGGCGAGCCACTGGGCTATGAGGTCTATGTCCGCAGCGAGGACGCCGCGTGGCTGTGGAACCGCCTGATTGAGCTGGGCGCACGTCCCGCCGGTCTGGGCGCCCGCGACACCCTGCGTCTGGAGGCCGCCCTGCCCCTGTACGGCCACGAGATGGGCAACGCCCCCGACGGTAGCGAGATCCCCATTTTCGCCGTGCCCCTGTCCAAGTTCGCCGTCAGCTTTGCCGCCGAAAAGGGCGGCTTCATTGGCCGCAAGGCGCTGGAAAAGCAGCACGAGTCCTTTGTCAAGCACATGGATCGTGACTTCAGCGACCTGAGCGTCCTGCCCCGGAAGATCGCGCCTATCGCGCTGCTGGATCGCGGCGTCATGCGTGCCGGTATGGAGATCTATCAGGGCGACAAGCTGGTGGGCTGGGTCACCAGCGGCACCATGGTGCCCTACTTCAAGAGCGAGGGCGAGGGTCTTGAGACCGTCATTCTGGAGGCCAGCGGCAAGCGTGCTATCGGCCTGTGCTACATCAACAGCGACATTCTGGAGGACGACACCGTGGAGGTGGACGTGCGCGGCAAGCGGCTGAAGGCCGTCATTCCCGCCCGCCACATGAGCGTGGCCGCGCCTCCCTACGCCCGTCCCCTCATCTACGGCATGCAGGAGGAGGAACACAAGGTGGGCAGCGGCGACCGCGCGCCCAAGGCGCTGGAGCTGCTGACCAAGGCGCTGGAGAACCACCAGTGGCGGCAGGAGCAGTGCATCAACCTGATCCCCTCCGAGAATACCCCCAGCCGCGCCATCCGTATCCTGTCCGGCAGCGACCCCTGCTGCCGCTACGCCGAGCACAAGAAGGTGCTGGCCTTCTACGATAAGGATATCTTCTACTATCAGGGCACGGAGTTCATCGACAAGGTGGAGCAGCTGCTGGTGGAGGAGATGCGCGCCTACTTCGGCTGCACCGAGGTAGAGACCCGTACTCTCAGCGGCCAGATGTCCAACATGGCGGTGTTCTCCTCCCTGATGGACTGGAAGAACCGCTTCGACCGCAAGGTGGAGGCCAAGCGCCTTGGCTACGTGATGAACAACCACATCATCAAGGGCGGCCACCTGTCCGCGCAGCCCATGGGTGCGCTGCATGACTACATCGCCATCGACCCCGTCACCGAAAGGCCCGCCGTGGTGAACTTCCCCGTCTGCGCCGACAACCCCTATAAGATGGACGTGGAGGAGACCAAGAAGCTCATCGAGCGCTACCGCCCCGAGTTGATCATCTTCGGCAAGAGCATGGTGCTGCACAAGGAGCCGGTGGCCGCCATCCGCCAGTTCGTGGATGAGCAGAAGATCCCCACCACCATCATGTACGATATGGCCCACGTGCTGGGCCTCATCGGCGACCACTTCCAGAACCCCTTTGCCGAGGGCGCGGAGATCGTCACCGGCTCCACCCACAAGACCTTCTTCGGTCCGCAGCGCGGCGTCATCGGCGTCAACTACAAGGAGGAGGATCTGAAGTACGGTCTGTGGAAAACCATCGAGACCCGTACCTTCCCCGGCAGCGTGTCCAACCACCATCTGGGCACCCAGGTGGGCATGCTGATGGCCGCCTATGAGATGAACCAGTTCAAGGACGAGTACCAGAAGGCCGTCATCGCCAACGCCAAGTCCTTCGCCCGGAGCCTGAAGGCCGAGGGTCTGGACGTGATGGGCGACCCCGCCATCGACTATACCGAGACCCATCAGGTCATCGTCTCCGTGGGCTACGGCGAGGGCGCGGAGATCGCCAACCGTCTGGAGCGCAACAACGTCATCGTCAACTATCAGGCCACCCCGGACGAGGAGGGCTTCACCGCCTCCGGCGCACTGCGTATGGGCGTCAGCGAAATGACCCGCTTCGGCTTCGGCGAGAAGGAGTTCGCCCAGCTGGCGTCCCTGATGGCGGACTGCATCCTGCGCGGCAAGGAGATCGGCCCCGACGTGGCCAAGCTCCGCGCCCGGCATCTGGAGATGGGCTACTGCTTCAACGATGAGCAGTTCGAGACCGCGCTGGAGAAGTTGGCTGCCAAGGCTGGCCTTTAAGAAAAAGCTGCTATAGGCCCCCTCTCAGAGGGGGCTGTCAGCGAAGCTGACTGGGGGAGAGAATAAAAGGCTTAAGTTCTCTCCCTCCGGCGCTTCGCGCCACCTCCCTCACAGAGGGAGATAAAGGGACGGTGGCTTTTTACTTCGCGCCGCCCTATTGTGGTATACCCCGAAAAAGTAAACATTCAACTTAACATAAAATTTGGAGGTAAAGTATCATGTTGTTTCCCGCTGAAATGAAGTATTCCAAGGATCACGAGTGGATGAAGGAAGAAGACGGCGTTGTGGTGATCGGCATTTCCGACTTCGCCCAGGACGCGCTGGGCGACGTGGTGTTCGTGAACCTGCCCGGCGAGGGTGACGAGGTCACTGCCGGTGAGGCTTTCGGCGATGTGGAGTCCGTCAAGGCCGTGTCCGATCTGGTGTCCCCGGTGTCCGGCACCGTCTGCGCCGTCAACGAGGATCTGCTGGACGAGCCGGAGCAGCTGAACAAGGCGCCCTATGACGCGTGGCTCATCAAGGTGGAGAACGTGTCCGACACCGAGGAGCTGCTGGACGCCGTCGCTTACGAGGCCTTCTGCGCGCAGGAGGGCTGATATGGGCAGCTACATTCCCTCCACGCCACAGCAGCGGCAGGAAATGCTGAAGGCCATCGGCCTCTCCTCCTTCCGTGAGCTGTACGGCGATGTTCCGGCGGAGATGTATCTGGATCGACCGCTGAACATCCCCTCCGGCATGAGCGAGCTGGAGGTGGGCCGGGCCGTCCGCGCCATGGCGGACAGGAACCGCGTGTACGACGTGATCCTGCGCGGCGCAGGCGCTTACGACCACTACATCCCCAGCATCGTCAAGTATATCCCCGCCAAGGAAGAATTCCTGACGGCCTACACCCCCTATCAGGCGGAGATGAGTCAGGGCCTTTTGCAGTCCATCTTCGAGTATCAGACCATGATCTGCATGCTGACGGGCATGGACGTGTCCAACGCCTCCGTCTATGACGGCGCTACCGCCGCCGCCGAGGCCACCGCCATGTGCCGCGACCGCAAGCGCCGGGTGACGCTGGTGTCCGCCGCCGCCCACCCCGATACCATCAACACCATCCGCACCTACTGCTACGGCACCGGCGACGAGATGCGCATCGTCCCCGAAAAGGACGGCAAGACCGACCTTGACGCCCTGCGGGAGATGCTGACAACCGACGTGGCCAGCTTCTATGTGCAGCAGCCCAACTTCCACGGTCTCTTTGAGGACGCGGAGACGCTGGGTGCGGCCGTTCACAAGGCGGGCGCGCTGTACGTCATGGGCTGCAACCCCATGGCGCTGGCCATCATGAAAACGCCCCGTGACTGCGGCGCGGATATCGCCGTGGGCGAGGGTCAGCCGCTTGGCCTGCCGCTGGCGGCGGGCGGCCCCTATCTGGGCTATATGGCCACCACCGAAAAGCATATGCGCAAGCTGCCCGGCCGCATCGTGGGCGAGACCACAGATGCTCAGGGCCGCCGCGCCTACGTGCTGAGCCTTCAGGCCCGTGAGCAGCACATCCGCCGGGAGAAGGCCAGCAGCAATATCTGCTCCAACGAAGCCCTGTGCGCCCTGACGGCGGGTCTGTACATGTCCACCATGGGCCCTGACGGCATGGCGCAGGCAGCGGAGCAGTCCATGGCCAAGGCGCACTATCTGGCGGACGCCCTGTGCGCCGTGGACGGCGTGAAGCTGCGCTATTCGGGCGATTTCTTCCACGAGTTCGTCACCGATATGCCCAAAACGGAGGAAGTCCTCTCCGCCCTGTCCGAAGCCGGTATTTTGGGCGGCCTGCCGGTGGACGGCGGCATCCTGTGGTGCGCCACCGAAAAGGTGACGAAGGACGCCATGGACAAGACCGTGGCCATCGTGAAGGAGGTGCTGGCAAAATGAAGCTGATTTTTGAAAAGAGCGTTCCCGGCCGTCATTGCAGCCTTTTGCCCGCCTGCGACGTGCCTGAGGTGAAGCTGCCCGCTTCCCTGCAGCGTGAGGTCAAGCCCGCCCTGCCGGAGATGAGCGAGACCGATATCTCCCGCCACTATACCGAGCTTTGCCAGCAGGTGCACGGCGTCAACTGCGGCTTTTATCCCCTGGGCTCCTGCACCATGAAGTATAACCCCCGCATCGACGAGGAGGTGGCTGCGCTGGAGGGCTTTACCGCCGTCCATCCGCTGGCACCCGCCGCCGACCAACAGGGCGTGCAGCAGGTGCTGGACACCGCCAAGTCCTACCTGTGCGAGATCACCGGCATGGACGACATGACCTTCCAGCCTGCTGCCGGTGCTCACGGCGAGTTTACCGGCGTGCTGCTGATCAAGCAGTACCACGATGCCCGGGGCGACCACAAGCGCACCAAGATCATCGTGCCCGACAGCGCCCACGGCACCAACCCCGCCACCGCCGCCATGTGCGGCTATCAAGTGGTGAACATCGCCTCCGGCCCTGACGGCTGCGTGGATCTGGACGCGCTCCGTGCCGTGCTGGGCGAGGATACCGCCGGTCTGATGCTGACCAACCCCAACACCGTGGGCATTTTTGACCACAACATTCTGGAGATCACCCGCCTTGTCCACGAGGCCGGTGGCCTGTGCTACTACGACGGCGCCAACCTGAACGCCGTCATGGGCGTCGTCCGCCCCGGCGACATGGGCTTTGACTGCATCCACATGAACCTGCACAAGACCTTCGCTACGCCTCACGGCGGCGGCGGTCCCGGCGCAGGTGCGGTGGGCTGCAAGAGCTTCCTGTCCCCCTATCTGCCCCACAGCGCCACGGCGGAGGAGCCGGGCCACATTCAGGTGCGGGGCTTCCGGGGCAACTTCCTTGTGGTGGTTCGGGCGCTGGCCTATCTGCTGACGCTGGGCCGCGAGGGCATTCCCGAGGCCGCCCGGAACGCAGTGCTGAACGCCAACTATCTCATGCATCTGCTGAAGGGCACCTACACCCCCGCCTATGACCGCATCTGCATGCATGAGTTCGTGCTGGATCTCAGCGACCTGAAAAAAGCCACCGGCGTCACGGCGCTGGACGTGTCCAAGTCCCTGATCGACGAGGGCATCCATCCCCCCACCATGTACTTCCCGCTGATCGTCCACGAGGCGCTGATGCTGGAGCCCACCGAGACGGAGGGCCCCGAAACGCTGGAGCACGCCGCTGAGGTGCTGCGGGCGCTGTATCAGAAGGCCCACGACGACGCGGAGACCATGCATACCGCGCCCCACCACATGCCCATCGGCCGTCCCGACGAGGTGAAGGCCGCCCGTCATCCCGTGGTGCGCTGGCAGCCGGAGGAATAAGTATGGACTATCAACTGATCGTCATCGGCGCAGGCCCCGGCGGCTATACTGCAGCGCTGCGTGCCGCCGCGCTGGGCCTGCACACCGCTGTGGTGGAATGCCGCGAGGTGGGCGGCACCTGCCTGAACCGGGGCTGCATCCCCACCAAGACGCTGCTCCACGCCTCGCAGGTCTACCGCGACGCGGTGGACGGCGCGTCCATGGGCGTCCACGCGGCGAACGCCACCTTCGACATGGGCGAGATCTTCGCCTATAAGCGCGGCGTGTCGGAAAAGCTGCGCAATGGCATCCACGGGCTTCTCAAGTCTGCCAGGGTGGATTTAATCGAGGGCGTGGGCCGCATCGCCGCGCCCGGTCAGGTGGACGTCACCGCCGCTGACGGCGCGGTGAGCCGCTATACCGCGGAGCGTATCCTCATCGCCACCGGCTCCGTCAACGTCCGGCCGCCCATCCCCGGGTTGGATCTCCCCGGCGTCATGACCTCCGACGAGCTGCTGGAGGGCTGCGACCGGCTCTATGACTCGCTGGTCATTATCGGCGGCGGCGTCATCGGCGTGGAGTTCGCTACCTTCTACCGCAATCTGGGCTGCGCCGTCACGCTGGTGGAGGGCATGGATCGCCTGCTGCCCAACATGGATCGTGAGCTGGGCCAGAACCTCCAGCAGATCATGAAGAAGCAGGGCGTCGAGGTGCTGACCAACGCCATGGTGCAGTCGCTGGAGCAGACGGAGAGCGGCCTTGCCGTCCACGTGCTGCAAAAGGGCGCGGAAAAGACCGTCACCGGCGAAAAGGTGCTGTGCGCCATTGGCCGCCGCGCCTATTGGGACGGCGTGTTTGCCGAGGGTATGAATCCGGAGACGCGCGGCAAGAGCCTGAAAGTGGACGAAAATTTCCAGACCAGCATCCCCGGCGTGTACGCCATCGGCGACGCGTCCTCCGTGGTGCAGCTGGCTCACGTGGCCGCCGCGCAGGGCACCGCCTGCGTGGAGCGCATGTACGGCGTGGCCGACCACGTTGACCTGAACGTGATCCCCAGCTGCATTTACAGCACGCCGGAGATCGCCGTGGTGGGCATCACCGAGGCTGAGGCCAAGGAGCGGGGCGTTCCCGCTGTGGTGGGCAAGTGCACCATGTTCGGCAATGCCCGCACCGTCATCGAGGATCCGGGCCGCTGCTTCATGAAGATCGTGGCTCACGCCGAGACCCATGAGATTCTGGGCGCGTCCCTCATGTGCCAGCACGCCAGCGACATGATCTCTCAGATCAGCGCCGCCATGGTGAACCACCAGACGGCGGAGGAGCTGCGCCGCGTCATGCGGCCCCATCCCTCCTTCGAGGAGGCCATGACCGAGGCGCTGGACGCTCTGGCGTCCAAGCTGGCCTGACGTAGAAAGACATAAAAAGAGACGGGGCGAAAGCCTCGTCTCTCTTTGCATGTCAAGGAATCTGCTTCGCCATGCGACAGTTCCCCTCGCAATGTCATTGCGAACCGGTGCTCACACCAGTGAAGTCGGTCACTGCACACGTTTACCGATGCTCCTGTGCGTAATCTCATGCGGGGCGCTCCATGCGATCCGCAACAACGGCTTTGCGGTCAGAACCACTTTTTCCGCTTGAAGTACCAGACCAGCCCCGCCACCACCAGCGCCGACACAGCCACCACCGCCGGATAGCCGTACCGCCACTCCAGCAGCGGCATGCCGGTGAAGTTCATGCCGTACCACCCGGCGATCAGCGTCAGCGGCAGGAAAATGGCGGTGACGATGGTCAGCACCTTCATCACCCGGTTCTGGGCAATGTCCACCTGCGCCTGATACTCGCTGCTGATCTGGGTGGCGTATTCGTGCAGTAGCCGCGTCTCGCCCTGCAGGCTCTCCACCTTCCGCAGGAAATGCCCCAGCCGCTTCTTGCTGTGGCTGCCGAACAGATCCTCCGCCTCCTCCAGCAGAGACGAGGCGAAGTCGCTGAGCTGGGCGTAAAACCGGTTGGCCCGGTTCAGCTCCTTGCGTATCACGCTCATCTGGTGCAGGAAGCGTCCCGTCTCGTTGTCCAGCACCGCCTGCTCCAGATTGGTCAGCCGCGTCTCCAGCTGCTGGATATAGGGCAGGTCGTCCCGGATCAGGGCGATCAGCAGCGCCACCACAAAGGCATCGGGACTGCCGGGCGGCTGCGTCCGCTGGGTGGTCAGATGAGCAATGCAGTCCGCCGCCGCGTGATCCGGATCGGACAGCAGCAGGCAGTCCCGCGTCCATGTGAAGCCCATGTGGCGGGCGCTCTGGCTGGCGCGCACAGGCGTGCGCAGATGACCGGTCACGCCGTCCCGGTCGATCCGCAGCCAGCAGAACTGGGATTCGTGGGGATCGGCAGGCGCCGCAGGCGGCGTCAGCCATGAGGGCAGGGGAGCGCTGTGCAGTTCGCTTGGCTCCAGCACCGCCAAAACGCCCTGCCAGTCCTCCGGCGGGGCGCTCAGCGGCTGCAGGCCGTTGTCAAAACGATAGTAGGGCATGGGGATCGTCTCCTTTATATCAGCTGTCCCGGCGGGCCAGAACACGTCCGGCGGCGGAACGTTCCTCCTCCGTCAGCTGGGGATCGGCGGCCATGCGCCGCAGCTTTTCGGCGGGGTACTGGTTCATCCGCAGCTCCAGCTGGCGGGCTTGGCGCTCCTCCGGCGGCTCCGGCAGAGGAAGCTCCTCCGGATAGCGCAGCTCGATCCGGCGGCAAATGGGGCAGACCCACACCTCCACCGTCAGGGCGCTGTCCCGGATGGCGGCGGGGAGGGGAGCGGCGTCCCGCGACACCGCGAAAGCGCCCCGGTCGATCAGCCGCAGCGCCGTGTCCGGACAGCGCAGGCAGCGGGGGGTAGAATGGTCACTTGTCATGGGGCGTCCTCCTTTGTCATTGGTCATAGCGGCGACGGTACAGCAGGTTTTTGGCGGCCTTCCTGGCGTCGGGTACGTAGTCTTTGCCGTCGATGACCTTTTGCAGCTGCTTTTCGGTGTAGTCCCGGAAGGTGCGCTCGAATTTCTCAACAGGGGAGAGGCTGTCCTGAAGGGCCTGCTGCTTCTCGAATTCCTCCGCCGGGGTCAGCGGGGCGAAGAAGGCTGCGTAGCGGCAGCGGGGACAGACGTATATCTCTGTTTCCAGAAAGCTTTCCGACACGGACAGGGGAGAGGGCTTGACGCTCAGACTGCCGGAGCGGTAGGGCTTCAGCTCGATCTCTGCGTCGCGGCAGATGGGACAGAGACGTTGGATATTGTCAGGCATGGGGGACTCCTTTCTTTTATTAGGGAGGGGAGTTTCGTCCCCTCAGGGACGACCTACTTTTGTCAACAGTGACAAAAGTAGGAAAAAACACCGGAAGGAACCTCCGGTTCCTTCACTTCCGGGCGCGCTATGTCTTGTGCTGATTTGTACGTTTTTACCACGCGATTACGCGAAATTTTCTTTTTCATTTCGTTAAAAGGATCGTCTCTGCTTCTGCGCCGCTGCCGCTGATACCTACGCCGAACAACGCTTCGGTGTCTACCGTTGAGAACGTGAGCGGCAGCGGCGCAAGAGGGACAGACGATGCGTCATACGTAACGACAACCACCGTGTTTTGTGAACGCGTGGTATAAGGCATCACAATTTGTAAAAGGCATAGCGTGCGCGGATTCTTAAACCGCAGGTTTAAGCAGCGTTTTTGGGGGAGCGATCCGAGCGCCGCCAGTGGCGGATGAAGCGGGGAAAGCGGCGCAGCGCTGCCGGTGGCAGATAAAGCAAGCCGCTTTCAAGGCAGTGCCCCGTTCAGCGAGCACGTAAGTGGTCGCTGAACGGATGGCACAACGAGGGCAAATGCCGCTGCGAAATTTTGGGCACCGCAACAGGTAATTGCCGCTGCGGGCAAAAGTGCCTCGCGCTCGGAAGCGCGAAACACCCCATTAAAGACACAACATAAGGGGCAGGGCGATGCCCTGCCCCTTGGGGGTCAAAACTCCGGTGCGTCGGGAGTGCGGCGGTACAGCAGCGGCTTGCCCTCGGCATCCACCAGCACGGTAAGACCGGCGGCGTTGCCGTTATAATGGAGCAGGTACTGCACGCCGGTCTGGGTATCCACCCAGATCTCGCTGCCGCCCAGCAGACAGCCCTCCTCCAGAACCTTGGTGAACCGGGCGTCTTTCTTCTTTGCCATAGCTTACTCCGCCTTGTCGCTCTCCAGCAGCGTCTTGGCGCTGGCGGCCAGACCGGCCAGCCCCTGAATTTCGCTGGGAATGATGATCTTGGTGGCCTTGCCGTCGGCCATCTTCTGCATGGCCTCCAGCGCCTTCAGCTTGATGACCTGATCGTTGGGGGCGTTCTCGTTCAGCAGCCGCATGGAGTCGGCCATGGCCTGCTGCACCTTGAGGATGGACTGCGCCTCGGCCTCGGCGGCCATGATCTTGGCCTGCTTGGCGGCGTCGGCCCGCAGGATGGCGGACTGCTGCTCGCCCTCGGCCACCAGGATCTGGCTGGCCTTCTGGCCCTCGGCCTGCAGGATGGACTCACGGCGCTCACGCTCGGCCTTCATCTGCTTTTCCATGGCGTTCTGGATCTCGCGGGGCGGCAGGATGTTCTTCAGCTCCACGCGGTTGACCTTGATGCCCCAGGGGTCGGTGGCCTCGTCCAGAATGGAGCGCATCTTGGCGTTGATCACGTCGCGGCTGGTCAGGGACTGATCCAGCTCCATCTCGCCGATGATGTTACGCAGGGTGGTGGCGGTCAGGTTTTCGATGGCGCTCATGGGGTACTCCACGCCGTAGGTGTACAGCTTGGGGTCGGTGATCTGGAAGTAGATGACGGTGTCGATCTGCATGGTGACGTTATCCTTGGTGATGACCGGCTGGGGATCGAAGTCCGCCACCTGCTCCTTCAGGCTGATTTTCTTCACCACGCGCTCGATAAAGGGCCACTTCCAGTGGAGGCCGTTGCCCCACACCGCGCTGAAGGAGCCCAGACGCTCCACCACAAATGCCTTGGACTGCTGTACCACGTGGATGCTGCTGACCACAAGGATCAGGATCAGAACCACCAGTACGCCGATTGCAATATAGCCTCCCATTTTCTTTTCCTCCTATTTCTTAAAATAATGTACAGTTTTCTGCTTGCTTACACGTTATGGGGAACGTCCACATACAGCTTCACGCCCTCCAGACGGATGACCTTTACCAGCGTCTCCGGGGCGATGACCGCGCCGGATTCGCTGCGGGCCGTCCATGTTTTGCCGTCGATGTACACCTCGCCGGAGGGGATGGTGTTGTCGATGGTCTCGGTAACGCGGGCGGTGCCGCCCAGCACCCGGTCGGCGTTGGTAGCGGTGCCGCCCTTGCTGCCCAGCTTCCTCACCAGCGGCCGCGTGGCGATCAGCGCCGCAATGGACACGATGAAGAACACCACCACCTGAAGCCAGATGGGCGAGTCCAGCACGGCGGCGATCAGGCCTGCCGCACTGCCGATGACGAACCAGATGGACACCAGTCCTGCCGTGGCCGCCTCCACCACGCCGAAGATGACGATGGCGGCGATCCATATGATTGTTGACATGTCTCCGCTTCCTCCTTTCAGGCACAGGCCAATCAGCAGCGCCAGCAGCGCCACGCCCACCAGAATACCCATGCCGATCCACTTGCTCTTGGGGGATAAGTTGGTGATGAAAGAATCCAGCGAGGTGAACAGGCTGTCCTTGGGCGGCTGGGCCGCCGTCTGAGGCGGCTGGGGTCTGCCGCTGTCGGGAGTGGGATTCTCCTCGGCAAACAGCGTGCCGATGGACACGCCGTAGCGGTTGCAGATATAGAGGATCTTATCCACCTCCGGGTAGCTGCGGCCCGACTCCCACCGGCTCACCGCCTGACGGGACACCTGTAACGCCTCGGCAAACTGCTCCTGCGTCATGCCGTTGCTCCGCCGCACCTCCTGTAGCTGCTCTCCAAAGGACATTCTCTGCTTCCTCCGTTTCTTTCTGCCAATAGCGTACCATAGATTCCGGAAATGTCTATCAACTTCAAGTTGCGTTTTCCGTTTTGCCCGGAATTTTCGCGCAACCTGAAGTTTACATGGCCTGTAAGGCCGTGGTTTCGGGGTACTTTCTATTATACACGATGGGCGGCGATTCTTCCACTGTTATTTTTTTGCCGTTTGCCTTGCGCTTTGGGAAAGATTTCGGTATACTGTATATTTATAACTGACATTTTTCGAGGTATGACCATGTATACATATGTGATCCCCTGTCTGCTGGGACTGGAAAAGCTGGTAAGCGACGAGTGCAAGCGCCTCGGCTTGCAGGACGTGAAGGCGGAGAACGGCCGCGTCCTGTGCCGCGGCACGCTGGCCGACTGCGCCCGGCTGAACATCAACCTGCGCTGCGGCGCACGGGTGATGCTGGTGCTGGCGGATTTCCCGGCTCGCAGCTTCGAGGAGCTGTTTCAGGGCACCCGCGCCGTGGCGTGGGAGGACTATCTGCCCCGTGACGCGGCCTTCCCGGTGAAGGGGTACTCCATCTCCTCCCAGCTCCACGCCGTCCCCGCCTGCCAGAGCATCATCAAAAAGGCCATGGTGGAGCGGATGAAGTCCGCCTATCATCTGGAGCAGTTCCCGGAGACCGGCGCCAAGTATCAGGTGCGCTTCGCCATCTTCAAGGATCAGGTGCTGCTGACGCTGGACGCCAGCGGCGAGGGCCTGTTCAAGCGGGGCTACCGGGCCGTAGGCGTGGAAGCGCCCCTGCGGGAGACACTGGCGGCGGCGCTGGTGCAGCTGAGCCGCTATCGGGGCCGCGACCCCTTCTGCGACCCCTTCTGCGGCAGCGGCACCATCCCCATCGAGGCGGCGCTGATCGCCCGCAACCGCGCACCGGGTCTGAACCGTGCCTTTGACGCGGAGCAGTGGGGGTTTGTGCCCGGCAATAGCTGGCAGCAGGCCAAGGACGAGGCACGGGACAGGGAGTTCCACGGCAGCTACGACATTTGGGGCGGCGACGTGGATCCCCAGGCCGTGGCCATCGCCCGCTCCAACGCCCACAAGGCCGGTGTGGCGGAGGATATCCGCTTCGAGGTGGCGGACATGCGCACCTTCCACCGGGACAGCCCCTACGGCCAGCTGGTGACCAACCCGCCCTACGGCCAGCGCCTGATGGAAAAGCAGGAAGCGGAGGAGCTGTACCGGGAGTTCGGCAAGGTGTGGCGGCGTTTGCCGGAGGGCTGGCGCACGCTGGTGCTTTCCAGCCACACGGAGTTCGAGCGCACCTTCGGCCAGCAGGCCGCCAAAAAGAGGAAGCTGTACAACGGCATGATCAAATGCGATGTATTCATGTACGGGAATAAAGTATAACGGGACTGGCGCAAAATCTGGCGATTTTGCTGCCAAGAGGATTGCGGCCGACTGCGCGCGCCCTTCGGGCACACTGGCGGCCGAGAAGAATTTTTCCGACGTACACGCCGCCGGAAAAATGATTAAAATGATTCGCCGCCTGCGGGCGGCGAACTCTGCGAGGCTTTTGAACGCCGCAAAATTCAACCTTTGTTCATCCAATTTCCCACAGCGCTGATACAATATAAAAAAACACTCTGCGGAGGGGATGCTATTGTGAAGCACGTATTTATTATCAATCCCAATGCCGGAAAGCATGACAGCCGGCAGCGCATCTACGACATGGCGGAAGCCCTGCGGGAGAAGCACGGGCAGGAGGTGCAGTGCATCCTCACCAAGAATCAGGGCCACGCCACCGAGCTGGCCCGCAAGCTGTGCCAGACCGGCGACGACCTGCGGTTCTATGCCTGCGGCGGCGACGGCACCGCCAACGAGGTGGCCAACGGCGTCATCGGCTATGACAACGCCGCCATGACCGTGATCCCCGTGGGCACCGGCAACGACTTCCTGAAGAACTTCGGCAGCGCCGCCGCCCAGTTTGAGGATGCGGAGAACCTGTGGGACAGCCCGCAGTTCCCCATGGACGCCATCGACGTGAACGGCCGTGTGGCGCTGACCATCGCCTGCTCCGGCATCGATGCCCGCGTGGCTGCCGACGTACATAAATACAGCGAAAGTCCGCTGCTGGACGGCAAGGCCAGCTACATCGCCTCGCTGGCGGTGAACTTCCTGTTCAAGGGCATCGGCTCCCACTGGACGGTGGAGCTGGACGGCGTGGCCGTGGAGGGCGACTATTCGCTGGTGGCGGTGTGCAATGGCCGGTACTACGGCGGCGGCTTCATGCCGGTGGCCGAGGCCCGGATGGACGACGGCGTGCTGAACACGCTGGTGGTGAAGAAGGTCAGCCGCGTCACCTTTGCCAAGTTCGTGGGGCCGTATTCCCGGGGCGAGTACGCCAAATTCCCCGCCTATGCCCATTGCTCCACGCCGAAGGTGATCCGCATCCACTCGGAAAAGCCGGATATCGTCACCTGCCTGGACGGCGAGTGCATCACCGGCAGCGACGTGACCATCCGCCTGTGCGACAAGAAGCTGAATTTCTTCGGCCCGGAGGGCTGCTCCTGCAACGCCACGGCGAGATAGCTGGCATCGCCCTTGCCTCCCCTGTGTAAGGGGAGGTAGCAAAAATCTTTGATTTTTGACGGAGGGGTTGTCCGTTGGACGACAATCCCCCAGTCTCGCTTGCGCTCGACAGCCCCCTTTACACAAGGGGGCCTTTCGTAGCGCGGCAGTTCGTTTGTGAATTTTTTATGATATTTGCATTTTCCCCCTTGAAATTCAGGAAAAGTGTGGTATGATAATCAGCGTTAGCACTCAAAGGAATCGAGTGCTAACGCTGAATCTGTTTTCGTAATGAAATAAAACATATAAGGAGGCAACCAACTATGAAGCTGACACCGCTTGCTGACCGTGTGGTGCTGAAGATGACCGAGGCCGAGGAGACCACCAAGGGTGGCATCATCCTGACCGGAAGCGCCAAGGAGAAGCCCTCTGTGGCAGAGGTGATCGCCGTGGGCCCCGGCGGCACCGTGGACGGCAAGACCGTTACCATGTCCGTGAAGCCCGGCGACAAGGTCATTACCGACAAGTATGCCGGAACCAAGGTTATGCTGGACGAGGTGGAGTACATCATCGTCAAGCAGGGCGACATTCTGGCGATCGTGGAGTAAAAAGTAAAGGGGGAGCAGGCTTGCCCTTTAGAACCCCCTCACCAGTCTGCGGACTGGTGTCGCCGCCAAAGGCGGCTGGGCCAAAGTGTTTTTGTGACGCACATGTCGTCACAAAAATGATTGAAAACTTTGACCCGATACTATCTCACTAATTTGGAGGCAATGTTTTATGTCTAAGATCATTAAGCGCGGCGACGAAGCCCGCAAGGCGCTGGAGTCCGGCGTTAACCAGCTGGCCGATACCGTAAAAGTCACCCTGGGCCCCAAGGGCCGCAACGTGGTGCTGGATAAGAAGTTTGGCTCTCCCCTCATCACCAATGACGGCGTGACCATCGCCAAGGAGATTCAGCTGGACGATCCCTTTGAGAACATGGGCGCACAGCTGGTGCGCGAGGTGTCCACCAAGACCAACGATGTGGCCGGCGACGGCACCACCACCGCCACCCTGCTGGCACAGGCCATGATCCGCGAGGGCCTGAAGAATCTGGCCGCCGGCGCCAACCCCGTCGTCATGAAGAAGGGTATGGCCAAGGCTGTGGACGCCGCCGTGGCCGCCATCAAGGCCCAGAGCCAGAAGGTCAACGGCACCGACGATATCGCCCGCGTGGGCGCCGTCTCCTCCGGTGACGAGAACATCGGCAAGCTGATCGCCGAGGCCATGGAGAAGGTCTCCGCCGACGGCGTCATCACCATCGAGGAGTCCAAGACCGCCGAGACCTACAGCGAGGTCGTGGAAGGCATGATGTTCGACCGCGGCTATATCACCCCCTACATGGTCACGGATACCGAGAAGATGGAAGCCATCGTGGACGATCCCTATATCCTGATCACCGATAAGAAGATATCCGTCATCTCCGACATTCTGCCCCTGCTGGAGCAGATGCTGCAGAGCGGCAAGAAGCTGTTCATCATCGCCGAGGACGTGGAGGGCGAGGCTCTGTCCACCCTGCTGGTGAACCGCCTGAAGGGCGTGCTGAACGTGGTGTGCGTCAAGGCGCCCGGCTTCGGCGATCGCCGCAAGGAGATGCTGCAGGATATCGCCATCCTGACCGGCGGCCAGGTCATCAGCGAGGAGCTGGGTCTGACCCTGAAGGATACCACCGTTGATATGCTGGGCCGTGCCCGCCAGATCAAGGTCACCAAGGAGAACACCATCATCGTGGACGGCATGGGCGACCAGCAGGCCATCAAGGATCGTGTGTCCCAGATCCGCGCCCAGATCAGCGTCACCACCAGCGAGTATGACAAGGAGAAGCTGCAGGAGCGTCTGGCCAAGCTGGCCGGCGGCGTGGCTGTCATCAAGGTGGGCGCTGCTACCGAGACCGAGATGAAGGAAAAGAAGCTGCGCATCGAGGATGCCCTGAACGCTACCAAGGCCGCCGTTGAGGAAGGCATCGTGGCTGGCGGCGGCACCATCTTCGTCAACGTGATCCCCGCTGTCACCGCTCTGCTGAAGAGCACCGAGGGTGACGAGAAGGTGGGCGTGCAGATGGTAGCCAAGGCGCTGGAGGAGCCCATCCGTCAGATCGCCGCCAACGCCGGTATCGACGGCTCCGTGGTGCTGGAGAAGGTTCGCAGCAGCCGTAAGACCGGCTACGGCTTCGACGCCTATAAGGAAGTGTACTGCGACATGATCGCCAGCGGCATCGTGGATCCCGCCAAGGTGACCCGCAGCGCGCTGGAGAACGCCGCCAGCGTGTCCGGCATGGTGCTGACCACCGAGTCTCTGGTGGCCGACAAGCCCGAGCCTCCCGCACCCGTTGCTGCTCCCGGCATGGGTGATATGGGCGGCATGTACTAAGAGACACCGCAAAGCCTTAATTGCGATAAACGCCCCTTGCCACACGTGGCAAGGGGCGTTCTTTATTCGATTTTTCTTTTCTTCTGTATCTCCATCGCTGCCATCAATAACCGTTTTGGGTCACGCCATAGACCGCTTGTTCATACGTGAATCCCTCATATTCCAGTTGCTCAATTAGCCCCTGTCTGGAAAATGCCATGAATTCCAAATACTGCGCCGCCTTTTTCGCGGCCTGTTCGTTCCAATCCGCTCCACAGTTATCGACTCCGTACAGCGCTTCTTGATAGGTATAGCCCTCAAACTCTAACTGATCGATAAGGCCCGTGTAGGAAAAAGCGGTAAAGTCAAGATAATCTTGCGCTTTTTTAAGCGCGTTCCTCTCTCCCATGGTCGCGGTATCCTGCTCGTAGTCGTTTTCATATTCGGGTTCAGGTTCTGTGTAAGCCGGCGTGTCCGTGCCCTCAGATTCTGTGTAAGCCGGTGTGTCTGCGCTCTTAGGCTCTGTGCTTGTTTTTTCCGGCGCCGTACTCGCGCAGGCGCTTAAAAGTAACACCATAATAATAGCCGCCAGGATACAACGTGTATTTTTCATTACTCTTCTCTCCTTTGTTTCTCATCGGTTTCTTTTGGGCACAACGAGATATCGTCTCTTATCATTTTAGTATACCTTTTCATGTGTGTCAACTATAAATATCATTTTGATAATGCAATATCTTCCTGCTGACTATACCATACTACACAGGGTGATGTAAATGGTCGCAGATAGAATCAAAGCAATCCGGGAGCAAAGGGGTCTTACGCAAGCGGATTTGGCAAAGCAGCTTGGTATTACACGTTCCAGCGTCAATGCATGGGAGCAAGGGATATCGGCACCCTCTACACAATACATTGTCGAGTTGGCTGGTTTGTTCAAGGTGTCTACAGATTATTTGTTGGGAATCGATACGACCGCCACCGTGAATGTTTCCGGGCTTTTTGAGGATGATGTCCATGTCGTTCAGCAGCTTGTCGATCATCTCCGTCAGCTGCGTGAGCGATGTGTGGATCTGTAAATACCGCGGCAGCCGCCGCGCCCTCAAAATTTTTCAAAAAGGTATTGACAAAACCCGGCAGTATATGCTATAGTAGTTCGTGCCTGTCGAGAGCATATGGCGGCGTAGCTCAGTTGGCTAGAGCATGCGGTTCATACCCGCAGTGTCACCGGTTCGAATCCAGTCGCCGCTACCATCGCGGGAGAGATGGAAACATCTCTCCCGCACCCCTCGATAGGGTTATGGCCCGTTGGTCAAGTGGTTAAGACACGGCCCTTTCACGGCTGTAACATGGGTTCGAGTCCCGTACGGGTCACCACTTCGGCAATCCGTATGGGTTGCCGAATATACGGAGGCTTAGCTCAGCTGGTTAGAGCGCCTGCTTCACACGCAGGAGGTCACTGGTTCGAGTCCAGCAGTCTCCACCACGAAAACACCCTGATTTGCTAAAAATCAGGGTGTTTTTATAACTTTTCGAAAGCATTCAAGGTTGGTGGAAAGAGCTGTACGACAAAAATACGACAGTTTTTCAAAAAACACCGCAAAAAGTAGCGAAAGAGAGAGCTGTTACGACTCTCCCTTTTTTGCTTCTGCGGCAGGCCTGGCTCCCAAGAGCGCTTTGCGAAGCGTCTCCGTACTGGTATGGTCATAGATCCTGGTGAGCATCTTCAGGTCGCTGTGTCCCAGCAGACGCGCTACCATGTAGGGGTCGATGCCCTGTGCGATCCAAAGAGTGGCTCGGGTATGGCGCAGCTCGTGGGGTGAAAGCTCCGGTATGTCGGGATACTCCCGATGAAGCCGCTGCATGAAGGGGCGGAATACGCGGTTTGCCCAGTTGTTGGGGTTGTAAGGCTTGCCTTCCGGGCTGTGGATGATATACTCGGTGCGTATTTCCTTGCCACCTATCTTGACCGTCCGTGGCGCTTGTGTTAATCTGAGCCAAAGAGTATCATCGGTGATGGGCAAGGCGCGTTTGCGAAACTTGTTCTTCAAGCCATCACTGCACATAACCTGCCTGTCCGCCTCGACGTCGTGGTAGACCACCAACCCCTGTGTGACGCGGAGGCAGCGGCTCTCCTCGTCAATATCTTCCCAGCGTAATCCCAGCAGTTCGCTGCGGGATAGGCCCGTTTCCAGCATCAGCATGAGTGAGAGATCGCCGTACTCCTGCGCGGCTGCGTAGGCAACATTGTACTGCCTCTGCGTGAAGGCGTGCTTTTCCTTTACCGTTTCATACTTGGGCAGTTTGATGCTGCGGGTCATAGGGCTCTTGACGCAGAGCTGGTTGTCTACGGCAGTGTCGAAGATCAGCTTCAGGCAGTTGTAATCTTTCTTCACCGTCTCGGGAGCGTACTTCTCGGCGGCCTGATTGATATACCGCTGGATGTGCATAGGCTTGATGTCACCGATTTTCATCTCCCCAAAGGCGGGGATGAGATGCTGCTGCACCGGTGCCAGATATGTGCCGGCGTAGGTGTTTGGCTTTACATAAGGGCGTTTATAGGTCTCAAGACAGGACAGCGCCCACGTGGAGAATTTCTCGTTGCGGATCACGCTGGTGCCCTCTACCATCATCTCCATTTCGTAATTGCGCTTGAATTCCTCAGCCTTCTTCTTCGCGTCCCGAAGGCTTTTTGTGCTGTAGAAAGAACGGCGGATGACCTCGCCGGTAATAGGGTGCTTGCCCAGCGTGAGCTTGTATTCATAGCGTTGCTTTTCCTTTGTCATAGGTATACCTCCTCCAATGCCCCGGGAGGGTGAGCCCTCCCGGGGCTTGATGTCCGTTACGCGCTGAGGGCGTATACGCCCTTGGTGAGCCATGCGACGAACGTGATCGTGGGTATCTTGTATGCCGCACGGTCACCCAGTTTCCAGCTGATGCCGAAGGGGCAGGTCCCCTGCTCGATCGCGGCGCGAAGGCCAGCCTCCTTGACGTGGAGATAATCAGCGGCGGCACTGATTGGGATGTACAGGGGGTATTGGTCAGCCAGTTCACCGAGAGCAGTCAGGCGGTCTGTGACGGCAGACGAGAACGAATTAGACATCTTGACGTTCCTCCTTTTATTTATTGGCGGCACCGGATGACCAAGTAGCGGCGGCCATCCAGCTTTTTCGTGTTTTTACCGCTGGCATCTGTCTCCAGCATCCCAGCACTCAGCAGTGCGGCGGACACCGCCTTGGGATCAAGACTTGGCTGGCGGCTGATGTGGCGTAAGTACTCCGTTAAGTCTTCCAGCCGGACATATAGGCATCCGTGGCGCTGGATGGCCGGGATATTTTCGCACTGAAGCGCCTGAACGGTGAAGCTGACAAGGCTTTCCGGACGAACAGGCGTCAGACGGTCGATTGCGTCCACGGTGTCGTCCCATGCCCTTTTCAGGAGAGTACCGAACACCCCGTTCATGGATGCGGCAGCCTTTGGGGTAACCACTCCCACTTCAGCGGCAAAGCGCGTGAAGCAGTCGAAGACCCAGCCCTGCTGCCACAGGGCGATCTGCAAGCGCATTTCCCTGCTATTCCGCACACCGGCCTGGAAGGCATCGAAGTCCTTGCGAATCTGCTGGAGCTCGTCGGCTTGTCGGGCGGAGAACCACTCGATGAAGCGCTGGAGGACCGCGGCAGCAAAGCGTCTGTCATCGGGGGTAAACCGTGTCAGCTGGTGATCCAGCCGGAGCAGGATGCACCGCGTCAGCTCACTGGCGCTGGAGGGCAGCATCTCAGCGGTGACCACCAGGCCTGCAGTGCAAGTGATCTCGATATTGTGGTTGCCAGTTTTTTTCCAAACGAGGTAATATTTGTCGCAGAGCGGATAACCCTCGACAACAGCTTGCGGCGATTGGCTTCCTCACTGGTGACGCTGGAGTGACAAAGGTCGTCCAACAGCACCACCATGTCGCGCTGTTGTGCCAACGCGTCCCGAATACCGGCAAAGGTAGAGCCGGCATCGAAGCTGTTGGCAGGCAGTTTTCGCACGTTGTCATCAAAAAGCATGCAATAGCGCTTGGCCAGCTGACTCTTGCCGAAGCCCTGTGTCCCCGCGATATACAGAATTGCGTTGGTGGGAAGCCCTTCCCGCTGGAGCAGCGACCGTATGGCGGTGAACAGCGCGAAGGAGAAGGCCACCATCGCCTCCGGTGTACGCTGGAAGGCGGTAACAAGACCGGTTACGGAGGTATTAACGTCTACCGCGTCATCGCAGGCAAGGTGGGTGCTTGACAGCCCCTCACTTAGGCGTACTGCACTGCCGGGTGTCATGCCGACTACCTTCCCTCCCGCGGCAAAGGCCGGGGAGGGGAGATCATGCCAGCCGGAGGTGTTCAGAAAGACGCCGCAATCACCACGTACGATGAAGTTGGCGACTTGGCCGCACAGGTAGTTGTTGACCCATCGGCGACCTTTACTGGGGGTGATTTCGTAGCGGCAAGCAAGGTCGAGCGCCTCGAAGTCGAGCGTTCTGAGGTTGCGCCCCAACACTACGCTGGTTCGAGGCGCATCATGACCGCACACGGTATACGCGATCTCTACGAGAGCGGGCTGCAGGTCGGGAGAGCTGCGGTATACCCCTTGTACTTTTGGTACAAAGTTCGCCAGGCAGACATCATCGCGGTACAGCTTGCCGCCGGCAGTTGAGTAGTCAGACATGATATGCGCCTCCTTCACTTGGCGATCAGCCGCAAGCCGACCTCCGAAATACCGCTGTTCAGTTTGCTTCGCTCGGCGGCGGTAGCCAGTAGGATCATCTGGCGCAGCATTTCGTTTTCACGGGCCAAATAACCGGCTTGCCAGACAGATGCTTCCGCCCGTTTGTTGGCGGCCTTCAGCTTTCTGCTTTTCTTCCCCTTTTTTGCGTGTTTTCTCTTTTTCCTGCCTCCAAACAATGGGTAGGCAGGGATAGATGGCGTGGTGGGGATGGCCGGGGCGGGTGTGGACGCGGTAAAATCGTTGATCATCTGAGAACCTCCTCAAGTTAAATTTGCTGTCCGAATGTGGCGGCAGCATGGTCAGCATACCAGATAGCCGAGGAGTTGTTACTACTTTTGCTTTGCGAGAATAAATTGAACGATAGCACACATATACTGTTCATTTATTTGCGAATGATGTGATTTTTCGAACTTTTAAAGGAGTCATGATATGGCGTTGCGGCGGAAAATAAAACTCAATGAGGCGTTTTTTCAAGGAGAAGTTTGGATACCTGCGGCGGAACTGGTGAAAAAATATCGATGCCCACGGCTTCTGACGCTCACAGAAAAGAACTATTCAAAGCTCGGCTCAATTGGCTCGCCCGGCGGTGTCGTAACGAAGGCCCTTTGCCGTGCGCTGCTTACAGATAGAGGAATGCTTTTTGCTCAGACCCGGGAAAAAGGCTATCCGCATCTGTACTCCAAGAGGTGGATCGAAACAACTCGCCGATTAGATCTGGCGCTGAACAAGATGGGCGAAACCGGCTTGACCGGGGCTCCGGATGACGAAGCCACAAAAAGAATACTGCTGGACATGGCAGAGCACGCGTGGCAGGAGAATGCGGATGCCGGAGAGAAAACGATGCGCCTCATATACGAGTGCCTGTGCAGCATCATAGACCAATGCGGTTCAATGGAAGCATTCTCCCAAGTGACGATCGATAATATTGACGGGCTATACTATTTTACAAAAACAACCGGAAGCGAGAGTCCCCACGCGGTACAGATAGAGATGGAAACCAGCAAGGGCAGGTGTATGTGCACCTGCGTAACAGAGCCCCGGAACTGTACAGTTATTCTGCCGACAAAAGCGCCTTTTTGCCTTCAGAAGCTGCAAGAGGCGCTTACGCCCAATGAACTTCGCACGTTTCTTACCGATGTTCTTCTTCGATGTGTCGAGCGTGCAGGGAAGATCGTATCTAACCGAGAGCAGTGCAAACCGGCATACCGGCAAATGGTTGCAGAAAGTCAGGTAGCCTGCATAGAGCAGCAGGTCCAAGACTACCGCGAAGAGGATCTGGAGGCGTGGAGGCAGGCACAGATTGTTCTTGGTAAGATATGCAGCCCTGATATAGATCGCTATAATATACAGCCCCTCTCGCAGTACGAAAGAGGGCCGACGAAGTGCCTGGAGGATGATCTGGCAGTCTGTTTGCAAAAATACATTCAGGCACAGGCACTGACCGAAAAAACGGAGATGCAGATCGGTCAGATTGCCCGGCTGGCGGATTATTTCACCAGAGTACTTATAAGCAGCAAAGATGGACACCGGACACTTATGCCCGCCTTTTTGGATCAGCCTTGGGTCATTTTCCAGCTTGTGCGTATACCGGCATTCCACCGGCTGTTTGCAGAAGATCAGGCATTAAGCATTCCTCAGGCGGTGCAAACGGCCTGTGTTGACTTGCCGCTTCCCTTTATGGACGGAAGACATCTTAAGGAGGACCGGGACCTGTACTTTTCAATCCTGGAGATTTGCAGGCGAGGCTGTGAAATGCTGGCTATAGATTTCCCTTACGAGGCTTGGACGCACTTGTGGCCTTGTATCGAACAAAGCCATCGCTGTGTGCAATTCCGTCCTGAAGATTTGCTGTCACTTTCGTCAGTCTTCGGCGTTACGGCAAGAAACACAAGACGGCGTGCGCCGCACAGCGAAAAGCGGAATTTAGACGAATATTTTGGTGCGGCGATGGATCAATGGCTCTGCGATACCCTGAATATAGGATTTTCTGGATTTTCTCCTCAACTGTGGCGCGGACTGTATAATGCCATATTCGCGTCAAAGTGCGGTTACGGCAGAAGTTGTGCGAAACAATTTGTCCACGACGCTATAATTCCTTATGAAGAATTATTTATCGCCCCCGCGGCAGATGAAGCGGATGTGATCCAACTGGTACAGGGCCTAAACGGGAAATTTGAGTGGAACAGATTCTCATATGCCCCGACTGAAGCAGAATTGGCGCAATACCTCGAAAGGGGCGGCATACGTGTTGTGAAAACAAAGCCGTAGGAGCGGCTGAATGCAAACATAGCAAGCGGCGAAGAGACAAAAGTTGTTTACTCTACCGAGGTAAAGGACTTTTTAAGCCGCTTTAAGGCCAGCACAAGTAACTTTGAAAACACAAAGAAAAAAGAACCACTGGCCACCAACGATATAAGAACAGCCATTATGGAATGGGCGCTATTGCAGATGACGTGTGCCCGCGCACAAATGAAGTTGATCGGCTATATCGCTCGGGCGCTGGAAAAGGGAAAGAAATAGTCGCACGGCAGGCTTTGCCGGTGTGCCTCATTTTTCAAGCACACACGCAGCGGATTTCAGTTGGCAGTCCCAATAGAGTCCCTCCCACAGATGGCACGTACCAGAATGCCGGAAGCGACCCTATTGGGACTCTTTTTTTGTGTGCCGTTAGGGTACACCCTATTGGCACGGTTCCTCCACCGGGATACAGATGAACTGCCCGTTGATGTTAACAAAGAACTCCGGTTTGGCAAAGCGCTTCAGCCAATAGTCTACCTGCTCGTCCGTCAGGGAGGCGAAACTCTCGCTGTCCGGCGGGGCACCGCAGATGAAAAACGTGCCCGCGATAACATCGTAGATCTCCCCCTTCTCATCCCGCAGGGCACGGTTCAGGGGCAGGCCCAACAGCTTGCCCTCGTCATTGCAGATCAAGGCTGCGTCTCGTCCTCCTGGTTCGTAGACAGCCTCAATATCGCCACCAACACAACGGCGCATACTTTTAAGATCATGCTCCAATTCGGCTTCATACGGTCTTTTTCCTCCTTCGACAATTATAATTCGCATATTTTATACCTCCCCACAGCACATCAATTCCTCGATCTCCTCCGGGCACATGCCGTAGCCAAGAAATGTATCAATATCACGGGGGTCGTACCCGTAGGCAGGCGCTACGGACTTCAGATCACGAATGTACTCTGTATCCTCGGCATATACGTCCCAATGCGGCCAACTGAAGGACATTGCGCCATTCCACAGATTGCAGATATCGAACTGCTCCACGGTATAGCGGCCATGCCGGTCAATGCGCAGGATATCCCCCTCCTTCATCACCACCTCCACCGGACGATCTGCGTGAGGAAACCCCTTCTTGAGACCCTTCTTCAAAATCGCTTCTGTGCTGGCGTAGACGTACAGCCCCAACCGCGGGAAGTGGTATAACGTCAGTGGATTGTTGCCCTTTATAATGTAGAGGTTATCCCGACCATCCAAAATCGTCAGCGTCAGGGTGCCTTCCAGTGCTTCTGCTGCGGTGCGGATGGCGGAGAAGTTCAGTTTACCCTGCTGCTCCAGTAGTTGCACGGCGATGTAAGAATCCGTCTCGATGTTGGTATCGGGCAATTTTCGCTCCTGCCGTAGCTCCTTGTCGTTGTAAATGATTCCGTTGTGTGCCAGAGCAAATGGGATGCCCGCCGCGCCTACGAACGGGTGGTTATTGCAGTTCTGCTTCTCGTCGCCTTGCGTGGTCATTCTGGTGTGTCCCATGATGCAGCGAGTGTTCTCCGGCAGGCGGAAGCGCATCAGATGGGCGGGCCACGGGCGTTTATACACAGCCAGATGGCCGTCTGAGTTGTAAGCAACACCAGTTGCGTCCGTACCCCGTGCTTCGCTGGCGGTGGCCAGTGCGGAGATCAGGCGGCGCTTCTGCACGGCAGTCAGACTACCCCTATAGGCATATATTCCAAATAAACAACACATCTTAGATTTCTCCTTCTGCCTCAGTCGGCTCATTGATATAAAGGTTCCGTTCCTTCAGGTATTGGATCAGCTCCGGCTCCTTGATACCGCTGACGAAGCTGCTCCAAGAGAGATCTCGCAGCTCGTCGTCGGACAGATGAATTGCCACATCGCAGATGTGATCGACCATCTGCAACGTGGCAAGGAGCGTGCTCAATTTCAATGTACCCCGGAACATACGGAATTCGATAGTATCGCAGTTGGTCAGGTTGACGCAGGTGTACCGGCTCCCAGAGCCTTTCTTGACGTGCTCCAGCATCTCGTCAGGGCGGTCACGGTAGCCATACCGTGCTGCCCACTGATCCATCTGGCGCTGTGTCCGGCGGGAAAATCGCAGCAGCTCCCGCCAGTGACACTCCACGAAGAACAGTACTCTGGCGATGGCGCTGTCCTGGGCATCGTAGGTATCTCCGAAGGCCTTGCGGGACACATGGACGTGCAGACCGCAGGTGCCCGCCTGATGGGAGAGATAGCCTTGTGCGACGGCCTCGTGCAGTACCTCCTCCCACGGCATTTCGTGAAGCTGGTACTCCAGCGACAAAGGGTGTGTCACGATCTCAAAGCCATCGTCCAGACTGCCATCGTGCTTGCAGTAGGCAAGGGAGTGTTTCCGGTTAGCAACGTTCAGCAGGGTCGAGGCGTTCTCGCTGTCCTCGCCCGCACCATCGATCTCCAGCTCCACGCCAAAGAAGCGAGGCCCGGTGCCGTAGAAGATGGGACGGGGTTTGAAATAGTAATCGTGGATGGCGCTGTTCTCAATGTCGGAGCAGCAGTCGCTGCAATAGGGATCGTCGTTATCATAGGGGTACCAGCACTCATCGAGGGAGATGAGGCTGCCGCAGCGGGTGCAGCGGGTGTAATTGCGGTCGCAGCAGTCGGGGCAAATCGGGCCTCCGTGGTCGTTGGTCAGGCATTCCCGCTGCCAGAAGCGGGTGCCGCAGTCGACGCAGACCTCGGTCATCTCCTCCAGACAGTCCGGGCAAAGCAGGCGATCATGGAACTCAATCAGATTGTCGGCGGTACAGCCGCAGCGGGAGCAGGTGCGAATAGGTGTGGTCATAGCGAAATTCCTCCAAAATATAGAAATAGGCCCCCGGGAATTACCCGGAGGCCTTCACTGTTATAGTATATACTTGGAAGATGGGGGAGAATCGGAAACGCAGTTGTTGCGTGGTCAGATAGAGCCTTCAGACCGCAATGCTGGTCTTATGTGCTGTGCTGAGAAAATCGTTTCCTGAATCATTTGCCCACAGCGCTTACGGCTGGAGGGGAACAAACTCGACCTTGAGTGCCATGCCCATACCGGCAGCCAGACGCTTGAGAGTACGCAGCGACGGGTTGCCCGTGCCGCTCTCCAAGCGGCTGATGTCCGCCTGAGTAATGCCGGTGGCCTCGGCCAGTTGCTTCTGCGTCATGTCTCGTTCCTCGCGTCCCTCGGCGATGGCCCGCATGATCTGGCGCTCCGGCTCCTGCGCGTTCCATTCCGCGAGGAACGCGGGATCATTCATCCGCTCGTTCAGCGTATCACGAAAATTCTTTCCCATAGCGTCAAGCCTCCTTACTTTCATAATCCGCACGATACCGCTTTGCCCGCTCTATCTCGCGGGGCGGCGTTTTTGCGGTTTTCTTGATAAATCCATTGGTCAGAATGACTCGTTTGCCAACCACAAAGAAATACAGCACCCGGCTGATGTCGGAACCCTGTTTTGCCCTGACTTCAAAGATACCGTCACCTAGCAGCTTGGAAAAGGGCTCCCGCAGCGCGGGGCCTTTTAGCTCCAGCAATTCAAGGGCGGCGAAAATCTTTGCCTGCATTTTATTATCCTGCGAGAGAATAAATTCCTCGGCAGGCCGTGAGCCATCCGATTTCTCGTAGTATTCCACTACGTAATCCATATAACCACCGCACTTTCTCTATACATAGTATATGTGATAAAACACATATTGTCAACACCCTTGCGGTGAATTTTATCAAGGAAGCGCCGGAAAGCCCCTTGCGATTTCCGGAATAATTCCACACGATTTTCCAAAATCCCCTTGTTTTCCGGTTGGCCTTGTGCTACACTACGTTATGTAAATTGAATACACGGACGGTGCGCCGGGGTGTGAACGCGAAGCAAACGCAACCCCCGGCGGCGGAATGGGGTGAGAGGCCCCGCGAGAAGGTCACTGTGATGCCTGGGCGGCGCGGAAACGCGGCGCGAGGGGCTAAGTCAGATACGCTGTGCGCCGTGCCGGTTGGTTTTGCCATTCCCGAAGCCGAAGTGAGAAAGTGCAGCGCACGGTCATTTTGGCCGTGCGTTTTTTGTTTCGCCGGAACTCGGCAACTCCATGGATCGGAAGATTTTTCATAAAGGGATATCCCTTTATGCTTTGCTTATAAGCAAAGCATGGCTGATTCGCAAGCCGAACAACGTATGGCGTTGTTGTGTTTTTCCATTGGGCAGGAGGGGGTGCCGCCCCTCCTGCCACACCTCAAAAATTCAGGCCGCAGGGCCTTTTGATATAGAAAAAATCAAAAAGAGAAAGGAAAATCACGAGATGAAGAAAAGAATTGTCTCGCTGCTGATGGCGCTGGTGATGGCGGTCTCGCTGCTGCCGGTCAGCGCCTTTGCCGCGGAAGTGGACGTTCCGGCAGTGCAGGACGTCCCCACTGCGGAGCAGCAGAATGATGAAAATACAACGCCGGACACACCGGCTACAACTGAGGAACCCACCCAGCCGGAGGAACCCGTCGTTCAGGACGCGGAACCCGCCGTAGAACCCAAGGTCTATGTAACTTCCAACGTCTGGGACAAGACGGTCGAGGTCGTCACCGCCCCGGAGAGTATCAAGGGCGGCAATACGGGGGCGTTTTCCTATGATTCGACTACAAAACTCACCGTTCGCCCCGTCGCTCAGGTCACAGTTGGAGACACAACCTGCAATCTTATTGCCGTTGCTCTTAATGGTGTCAGATACGAGAAGGTAAGCAGCGTCACAAGAATACCTGATGGCACATTTGAGGGTTTTAACGCACAAGTAACTATCGGAAAAAAACTTGCGACTGTTAGCTTTGTTGCAGGCGGCGAATTGACTGGCGATTTTAAGGTAGAATTCATCTATAATAACGTACCAGCCAATACCGAAGAACCGCTGTTCACTCCTGTTGTTGCAAGCAACAATGCCGCATATGGCTCTGTGACTGCCGCTCTGAATTATAATGAGGACAATTCCAGCGTTTGGACAGTCACCGCCACTCCTGCCGACTGGTATAAGCTGGGCTATGTGGCCGACGAGGCGGGCAACCAATTTGCCAGCACCGACGGTAAGACCGCCCAGATCACCGTTACCGCGGCAGACCAGAAGTTTACCGCCTACTTTACCGCCGCCGTTGCTCCTATGTACGACGAGACACCCGCAGACAGTGTGACCGTCAACGTTACCCTGTCCAACGACGGTACTCCTCTGCTGGGTGCAGATGGCACCGTTCTGGCCAATCTGAACGTGACCGTTCCCTACTTTGATCTGGCCGACTATGGTCTGAGCAAGTACTACCGTTACGGCACGGAATTCGGCTGGGGCAGCTACAACAACGATACGGTCGTCGAGCGCCCCACCGCTCTCCATGCCTATATCTACCTGATCGAGCGGTACTACATGGGCCTGCCCGCCGACCAGTGCGGCAAGGGCACCTCCGGCGTTCTGGACTACAACAAGAAAACCGACGCCTTGTATATGGATGGCACGAAGGCCTATAACAGTGGCAATAGCTATGCGATCACTCCCACCGGCAACGCCACCAGCCTGTACATGAAGACTTTCTGGGGCCATGACGAGAACCTGATGTACTTCCGCAATCATGAGTACCCTCTGATGAGCAAGGGCTGGGGCAGCACCTGCGACTACGTGCTGCTGTCCGACGGCGACCGGCTGGACGTGGCCCTGTTCAGCAACTGGGGCTTCTACAGCGACGGTGCCTTCTGTCAGTTTACCCAGGACGCCTATACGGTGGGCGTGGGCGAGGCTTTGAGCACCTCCACCTTCAAGGCGGGCACCAGCGCCGGTATGGGCGGCGAATCCCCCGCGCTGGAGGCTGTCAAGGATCTGAAGGTGGCGGTCTATGACGCCAACTGGAACAAGCTGGCCGACGTTACCGGCGACGGTACGTATACTTATACCTTTGACAAGGCGGGCACCTATTATCTGATGGGCGCGGACACCAACGCCAAGACCAGCACCGCCCACTATGCTCCCGCTACCGCCAAGGTAACGGTGATCGGCAATGATGAATCTGGCGCATACACGCTGAACACTGCCGCCGAAATGGTGTGGTTCCAGAAGTACGTCAGCAACGGCCATCCCGACGCCAAGGCTGTGCTGGGCGCGGACATCAACCTGACCGGCACCCAGTGGAGCGCCATCCGCGATTTCACCGGCACCTTTGATGGCGCAGGCCACACCGTTACCGTGAACTTCAACAATGTCACTCTCTTTGCCGACCTGAAAGGCACCGTCAAGAATCTGACCGTGGCGGGCACCATTACCGGCAATACCAGACTGGGCGGCATCGCCGCCAACACCCGCGGCACGGCGGTTATTGACAACTGCGTCAACAAGGCCAACATCACCTCTACCGGCGACTATGCGGGCGGCATCGTGGGCGCTGTGAACCAGAGCGATAATGCCACCGTAACCATCACCAACTGCCGCAATGAGGGCTCTGTCACGGGTAAGACATATGCAGGCGGTATTCTGGGACAGGACTTCGGCATAGCGGTGGTCAGCATCACCGCCTGTGAGAACCACGGCGCCGTCTCTGGCGCGACTGCGGGCGGTATCTTGGGCATCTCCTCTGACGACACCGTTATCAGTGCCTGCGGCAACACCGCCGTTATCACCGGCACTGGCACGGCGGGCGGCATCCTGGGCCGGACGGACTATTACACCAGCTCGGTGGAGAAATGCTATAACAGTGGCTCCGTCACCGCCGCCACCGCAGGCGGCATCGTGGGTCTGAACAATGCCCAGATCGATTCCTGCTATAACACCGGCGCCATCTCCGGCAGTGAAAAGGTGGGCGGCATCACCGGCGAGACCGCACTGAAGCAGGTGCGCAACACCTGGACGTATCAGGTGGGCGCTGTGACCCACTGCTACACCACCGGCACCGTCACCGGCACCAGCAGCACCGCCCTTGTGGGCGCTGCCGTGGGTAAGCTGCACTTCGGCCGCGATATGGAACCCACCTACCGTACCTATGAGGTCTACGCGCTGGAGGGCGTCTGCGACAAGCTGGTGGGCGAAAAGAGCACCGGCACCGATAAGGACGCCACCGCCTTCAAGACCGCCGCTGAGCTGAAGTCCGACGCCATGCTGACCACGCTGGGCGACGCCTTCAAGAAGGACGCCGGCAACGTCAACAACGGCTATCCCGTTCTGGTGTGGCAGGTTTCCGAAGCCTGCACCGACCACACCCCCGGCGCGGCTGTCCGTGAAAATGAAGTTCCCGCCACCTGCACCAAGGATGGCTCCCACGACGAGGTGATCTACTGCACCATCTGCAAGACGGAGATCAGCCGCAAGACCATCACCGACAAGGCCACTGGCCACAAGGCGCAGGCCGCTGTGAAGGAGAACGTCAAGGACGCCACCTGCACCGCTGCCGGTTCTCACGACGAGGTGGTCTACTGCTCCGTCTGCCAGACGGAGATCAGCCGTACCACTGTTACCGACAAGGCCCTGGGCCACGATTGGGACAGCACCACCGGCAAGTGCAAGCGCTGCGAGACCGCCTGTGACCACAAGTGGACGAACGGCAAGTGTGACACCTGCGGCTACACCTGCCAGCACGTTGGCGGCGACGCGGTGAAGGAAAAGGAAGTTCCCGCCACCTGCACCAAGGACGGTTCCCACGATGAGGTGGTCTACTGCACCATCTGCAAGTCCGAGGTGAGCCGCACCAACGTGGTAGACAAAGCCACCGGCCACAAGGAGCAGCCCGCAGTGAAGGAGAACGTCAAGGCTCCCACCTGCACCGTGGATGGCTCCCACGACGAGGTGGTCTACTGCTCCGTCTGCAAGGAGGAAGTGAGCCGCACCAACGTGGTGGACAAGGCCACCGGCCACAAGTGGGATGATGGCGTCGTCACCACCCAGCCCACCACCGGCAAGGAGGGCGTCAAGACCTTCACCTGCACGGTGTGCAAGGAGACCAAGACCGAGACCATCGACAAGCTGGGCGAGGATCAGAAGGATCAGAGCGCAGCCAACGAGGCCATTAACCTTATCAACGGCATCGGCACCGTCACCAAGAACAGCAAGGACAAGATCGACGCGGCCCGCAAGGCTTACGACGGTCTGACCGAGGATCAGAAGAAGCTGGTGCCCGATTCCGTGCTCAAGACGCTGACGGACGCCGAGGCGGCCTACGCCAAGCTGACCAAGCCCGGCACCAAGCCCGGCAAGCCCAGCACGAGCACCGACACCAAGAAGGACGACGGTAAGACCGTCAAGTCCGGCCAGACCGGCGACGCGGGCGTGACCCTGTACGTGGGTATGGGCCTAGTGGCCGTCCTGGCTGGCGCGGTGATCGTCACCCGCAAGCGCAAGGAGAACTAACATAACCTTTCCGTAATTTTTCTCTATATGGCAAAAGCGGAGGCGCGTCAAGCGCCCCCGCTTTTGCCATCTGCTAAGATAGGGCAATGAAGCATCCCCGCAAGGGTGCAAATAAATATCAGGAGGAGAGCCAAAAATGAGTAAAGCGCATATTTTAACCATCCAAGTCTGTATACAACGTGCAGATGGAACCATCAGCATCTATGATGAGTTCCCCCATATGCTTAGGTATGAGGAGGAAGAAGAATATCTGGAAGCCCTGAAATATCGTTTACCGCTTCGTCGCTTCGATACCGGCCCGCTTTGCGACTATGAGTGCCTATGCGATGTATTAAACGAAACCTACCGTGAGTATTGTCACGACATAGATCTTGCCCCCGGCGAAAGGCTGCTGATTAGGTACGCTGATAAGCCGGAAGATGCGCCGCTGTCAAAGAAAGAGGCAGCAAAAACCATCCGTGAGATGTTTGAAGAGACCGCAGACGATGACAGAAATTTTGAAAAGATTGAGCGGCATTGTAAGTTCCAATTTGCACGCTGTTATAAGGGCGGATATCCTGCACTGGCAAAGTTGGCAGCACCTATCGCGGCTGAATATGCGGACGAGGACGAAATGTTATTTCTCTTTATGGGCGTAAAGTGAGGCCGCTGAATAAAGCCTACCCTATCAGGCACCCCAAAATGGGTAGGCACAATGTGAGAGAAGCCGTGTTATTTACGGCTCCTCTCATTTATTTAACCTACGGGAAAATCAAAAGATGTCTGCCATTTGTATAGCGCCTATATAGGGGGATGCCATGACTACATCAAATTTTCATAATACATCGCTCCTTTTTATCGTATTTTCGCATACATATTCTCTCTTTTCTTCTGAGCATAGCAAATAAGCCTGTTCAGATAAATCCCTTATATTCTAGCCTGTTCCAGTTACCTCATACGAAAAAGTCACCAAAGTCCATGTAAAAAATAAAAAACCTCTAACAAAATTATAATATTTTGCAGGAGGTAATGAACATGAAACCCTATAATGACACGATAGAAACCTTGCGCCTATTTGGCCTTGCATCTTTCCGAAATGAGCAGATCAAACCAATCGAAGCGCTGCGGAAATGTAAGAATGTATTCGTCAATGCTCCGACGTCATCAGGAAAATCCCTGATCTATCAACTGCCTGCTGTACTGCATCAAGAACAGTTGACCATCGTGATCGAGCCGACCATTTCCTTGATGTTGGATCAGGTACAGAAGTTGAATCGTCTGGGATTCTCTGCGGCTCATTTGGACTCATCATTGACAAAGGCGCAGAAACAGGATGTGTTAGCCCGTCTGGATAAGCTGACATTCCTTTACACCACGCCGGAGCAAATGATCCGACCGGACTTCATGAAGCAGCTCAAACACGTCCGTGTCTATCAAATCGTTGTCGATGAAGCCCACTGTGTTTTAGACTGGGGCTATAGTTTCCGGGGAGCGTATTTAGAGCTGGGCAGCGCTATCAAAGCAATCAATCCACAGTGTGTTTCAGCCTTCACGGCAACGGCATCACCCGCAGATGAAGTTGAAATTCAAAAGCTTCTGGGCGTTGCGATGAAGGTGTTCCGCTGCAAATTCGACAGAAAGAACCTTATTTTCTCAAAACGAGAAGCGGACAGCCGCAAAGAAAAGCTTCACCTCGTGAAAAAGTACTTGAAAAAGTATGATCCGCACCGCGCTGTCGTTTACTGTAACACCCATAAGGCCGTAGATGCCGTTGCCGCCGAACTGGAGAAGAAACACCCCGGTCAGGTTGGAAAATACCACAGTGGCCTGACAGCCAAGGAAAAAGCCCATCAGCAAATTCGGTTCTGTGCTGGAGAGCATAGGATCATTGTTGCCACATCCGCCTTTGGTATGGGAATCGACTTGCCGGATATTGAGCTCGTGATCCACTTCAACATGCCTCTTTCGATGAATGATTATATTCAGCAAACCGGCCGCGCCGGGCGTGATGGTGGAAAAGCTCATTGCATCTTACTGTACAGTTCTGAAGATTTCTGGATGGCTTCAGCACTGGTAGAACCCTATGAGAACACCCGATTGAATGAGAGCCTGCAACAGATGATGGCCTATTGTGAGGATCGAAAGCATTGCTTAAAACATCTGATGTTGGAGGCATTGGGACAGGCCGCTGGGAAGAAATGTCGTTTCTGTACCAACTGCCAGGCAGGGAGGCTCTGATATGAATTGCACTGTTCACTCTGGTATCCACACATTGTCATTTTCTAAGCCCCTGACGGGCAAAGTGTATTACCGGATTTTACATAAAGCCCAGAAAAAGGGTATGCAGATCGAGACGAACACGGACTATTTCGATCCTTCAACCACACAAACGCTGCTGGGCTATCAGAAGCACGGCGTTGTGATTTACCTGTCTCATCCTCGGCCAACTATTTACAAATTGAAGCTGCGGATCGAGCCGGAGAGAGTTTTGGGGAATGCCGATCCCCAAGCATTGTGGCGGTGTGAAAAGGGTGCTTGGAAGCGGCTGGTCAAGGCTGTAGACGGACTGTTGGGTGCGCTAGATATTCCCTCGCTGAAAGAGATGAAGCTTTCTATCCTGGAGCTTACCGTGAATCTGACCTTCCCTCAGCAGGAGTATGTCAATCTGTACATCCAGATTCTGAAAAAAGGGTATCTCAACGGCCATTATAAACGGATTCAGTTCGACAAATTCGCTAACAAGGCCAAAAACGTACAGGAGGCGAATCAGCACTCCTACAAGGCCGCCTGTAAGCAAAAGAGCTTTTTCGCCTACGATAAAACAGCCCAACTCCTCATGACCCAGCGGATCGCCAGGCTGCCGGCTCATCGGACGCTCCGCATGGAAGCCAGTTTACGACGGGAGGCAATCAAGAAGGAATTTGGCTCGGAGAATAGCACTAAATATTATCTGGAGCAAGGAAGTAAGCGCGCAGAGAAGATCGTTCATCATTTTTTGGAAAAGTTATTGCTCAATAACGGAAGTCATCTTCCCTACGATGTAGCCATGGCGCAACTACAGCAGCTCAAGAGCGCTAAGATGCGGCAGAGAGCTGAGTGCCTGCTTCAGCTTTGCAGTCGCAAGAAATCACTTGACAAAGCTATCAATGCGATGCAGGAGGAGCTGGATATCAAACGCTCTGCGGTAGACAGGGTAATCAAAAGGCTCAAGGGTCTTGGACTCAGCCCCATCACAATACCTATCCGTCAGCATGCCGAGCCGCTTCTGTCCCTGCTCACGCTCGTAGGCTAAATTTCAAGCCCGAAAATCGGAGCTTATCCATCCACCGAGAGGTGCCTGTTTATATAATTTATAATAGAAAACAGCACTTCTTGGTTTTGCTCCGAACTTCAGAATTTCCGAATTTCGCTCTTTTCTTTCTTCATTTGCGATTGACGATTCTTCTTGAGGGCAAATGATTTGGCGAATTTTATCGTGAGTTACCCAACAATATTATAACGAGGGGTGAACTGCGCACAGGAAATCAAATCTGTTGAAGCAAAATCTATCTCACCCTAAAAGGAGGTAAATATGCCTGTTGCCTATGTCGATTACAAGACGCTGGACGACGAGTTTTATACGCTAAAGCGCGTCTGCCATTTGCTCGAATTCGACAAGCTGACGCTGAAAGAAAAGTGTGAGGCGTATGCGATCCGTCCCCAGCGCAACGAGGTCGGTGAATGGGGTCTCACCCGTTATGATCTCCGCAAGCTCCATCACACGCTGTACCACGAAGACAGGAAGAATTCGAGCAACCAGAAGGACGAGGGACCCTGGGCATGATGGAGCTGCTGACCGTGGCGGAGACCGCCGCACTGCTGAAGACGACAAAACAGCAAGTCCGCAAGATGATCGCCCAACGCCTTATTCCCGCATTGAAAGTGGGGCGTGAATGGCGCATCGATCGAAATTATCTGGAGAGTTTTCTGCGAAGCGAAATGGAATAGGCCCAACGTCCTCAACACACTGTTCCCCAAAAGCATTTGCATTCGTGCCTCCTTTGTGATATAATTTGTAGCATAGTAATCAGCTCGACATATCCAGCAAAACGAGTTCTATCAATTTCCCCGTTTGTTCGCCGCCGCTCAGGCTGTCATCAAGGAGATGTGAGCGATCTTTTGATTGGGCACAGGACGGTCTGAAATCCGCAAAGCTTTGATATGACTGCGTTTGCAGGTATTATCGACTGAAAACAAGAAAGATCCGGTATTGTTCCGTTGGGAGCAATACCGGATCTTTTGCATTTTTCGACAGTCTTCGTTCCTCTCCCTTGCAAAGAACCCGCAAATAAAGTATGATAGAAAACGCATTGAAGGAGAAAGGCGGGCGGCTTATGGATATTTTACGGGAGGTTATGGACGCCTCTACTCACGCCATGTTTTTGACAGACGCCCACGGCATCGTGACCCATATCAACACGCAGGCCCAGGAGCGCTTTGGCCTTGCGGGACAGAGCAGCCGCTCTCATAAAGCCGGACGGCTGTCCACCGGCGATATTGTGATCCTGGCGGACACGGCCATCGGCGCGGACGACGGAGAGTTGACCCCCACCGATCTGGCCCACCTGCGTATTCAGGAGCGGAAGCTTCGCTCCGGCGATATGGTGGCCGCCGTAGGCGTCTATGACGATCCCAACAGCGACACGGTCTATAAATTCATCCCCGGCAGCGATGCCTCTGTTATGACGCTGCGTACCGTCTATCACGGGCTGTCTATCTCCATCGAGATCGGTGAGAGGGAGGTCTCCGTCACGGTGGACGGCGCAGTCTACTCTATCCGCTATTTCCTTTGTATCGGCCAGATGGTGGTGCTGGACGGTGCCACCCATCAGGTGAAATTCTGGGAGGAACGGGGCTACACCGCCAAGAAGGAGGGCATCGGCCATCTGCTGCGGGGCGGAAGGTTCAGCGCGAAAAGTCCGGGCTGTCAGGTGGACATCGTGGGACACTCTTATCACCGCTTTCTGGAGGGGGCGCTGTTCCGCCAACATCTGGATCAGGTGCTGGACGGCAGCTCGCCCGGCCACCGGGATCAGCTCTACGACATCAACGGCTACACATTGGTGGCGTCCATCCTGCCCATTCCCGCCGGTAAGGCCCCGGAGGGCGCGATCGTGAAATTCCGCAGTGTGGAGGATATCCGCACCACCATTCAGGAGCGTAACGACGCTATCCGATTCGCTGAGCGCAGCTACCGCCGTGCCGTTTCCGGCGCGGCGCAGCCTGCCGGTTTCGATACCCTGCCCGGCGGCAGCAGCGCTATGGCCAGCGTCAAGCGCTACGCTTACAAGCTTAGTCAACTGGATTGCAGCGTTCTGCTCACCGGCGAAAGCGGCACGGGCAAATCCCATCTGGCCCGCTCCATCCAGCAGGCCCAGCCCCGGAAAGGCCCGTTCCTTCAGGTGGATTGCTCCACCATCGCCCCCACGCTGTTCGAGAGTGAAATGTTCGGCTATGTAGGCGGCGCTTTTACCGGCGCTGACCCACGGGGGCGGGCAGGCTTCTTTGAGGAGGCCAACGGCGGCACGATCTTTCTGGATGAGATCGGCGAGCTGCCCCTGCCGGTACAGGCCAAGCTGCTGAATGTGATCCAGAACAAGACCATCTTCCGGGTGGGCTCTACCAAGCCTATTCAGGTGGACGTTCGTATTCTGGCCGCCACCAACCGTGATCTGAAGGCCGAGGTGGCCGCCGGACACTTCCGCGCCGACCTGTACTACCGTCTCAGTGCCTTTTCACTGGAACTGCCGCCGCTGCGGGAGTGTCAGGAGGATATTTTCTTCCTCATCGAATCCCTCATGGACGGCATTCGGAGGAAGTACGATATGCCGGACAAGAGCCTGTCCGGCGAGGTGTTCAGCAAGCTGGTGGCTTACGACTGGCCCGGCAACATCCGGGAACTGGAAAACGTGCTGGAACGCGCCGTGGCCCTGTCGGATTCCGACATTATCTACCCCGAGCACATCCATCTGGAGCATGAGCCGCAGGCGGCCACCTTGCGCCAGATGCTCTATCAGGAAGAGGACCGCATCCTGCGCCAGACTTTGCAGCAGTGCGGCGGCAGCCGCGTCCAGGCCATGGAGCGGCTGGGTGTAACGAAAACGGTGTTTTACGCCAAGCTCAAGGAACACCACATCAGTTGACAAGTTCGGATTTCGGGAATTATAGTCCTGAAATCCGAACTGCTAAATGCGGACTATTTTGCGCCGCAGCTGCCATTTCCGCTATTAACCACCCTTTTGTTATTGCTTCTGCACGAAAAATAAGACTGCTTTTTGTGCGAAGCGCAAAAGTTTTTCTGGAATTCCGACTTGGCATCTCCTTTGCTTTATAAGTGACAAAGGCATTTTCTTGGATGCCGTATCAACAGACGCCTCCGATGGAGGACAGGAAAGAGTGAAATATGATCTGCGATAACATCTCTGTGTCCCCTCAGGGACGGCTGCTGTTTGCCGGGCAGGATGTGGTCACGTTGGCCCAGCAGTATGGCACGCCGCTGTACCTGATGGATGAGAACCGCCTGCGGGCCAACTGCCGTGCCTACCGTCAGGCATTTTTCCGGCATTTCGGTGGAAATTCCCGCCCCCTGTACGCCAGCAAGGTCAACTGCTTCAAGCGCATCTATGAGATCATGCAGGAGGAGCAGATGGGCATTGACGTGGTGTCCTCCGGCGAGATCTATACCGCCCGGCAGGCGGGCTACGACCTGTCTCAGGCGTATTTCCACGGCAACAACAAGACGGATGACGACATTCGCTACGCCATGGACTGCGGCGTCGGTTTCTTTGTGGCAGACAGCACCGAGGAGGTGCTGGCGTTGGAGACCGAGGCCGCCCGCCGCGGCATTACCCAGAAGATCCTGCTGCGTCTCAGTCCCGGCATTGACCCCCATACCTACGAGGCCATTGCCACCGGCAAAGTGGACTCCAAATTCGGCAGCGCCATCGAGACTGGACAGGCCGAATTGATCACCCGGTTGGCCCTGTCCCAGCCGCATCTTCAGCTGGAGGGCTTCCACTGTCATGTGGGGTCGCAGGTCATCGAGGAGGACGTATTTGAGCGCTGCGCCGTCATCATGCTGGAATTCATTGCCACCATGCGGGAAAAGCTCGGTTATCTGGCCCGTCAGCTGGATCTGGGCGGCGGCTATGGCGTCCGCTATCTGGACACCGACCCTGCGCTGGACATACCGTGCCGGATCGGAGATGTGGCCGATGTAGTCCACGAGACCTGCCGCCGTCTGTCCATCCCGGAACCCGAGATCCATATGGAACCCGGCCGCAGCATTGCTGCCGATGCCGGTATGACCCTTTACACCGTAGGCACGGTCAAGCGTATCCCCGGCTACAAAAACTATGTCTCTGTGGACGGTGGTATGTCCGATAATCCCCGTTACGCCCTGTACCGCGCCCCGTACACCTGCCTGCTGGCTGACCGTGTTCAGGAGCAGCCCTGTATGGCCTGCTCCGTAGTGGGCCGCTGCTGTGAAAGCGGCGATATTATTCAGGAACACGTCTTTCTTCCTGCCGACGTCCGCCGGGGCGATACTCTGGCCGTATGCACCACCGGCGCTTACAATTACTCCATGGCGTCCAATTACAACCGCCTCCCCCGGCCGGCCATCGTCATGCTCCGGGAGGGAACCAACTATCTGGCCGTGCGGCGGGAGAGCTTTGCTGACCTGTGCCGCAACGAACTATGAATTAAGGAGGACAGCTTATGATCCAGCTTCTGCGCAATGCGGTGGTCTACCGCGACGGCGCTTGGCGTCCCAGCGACATTCTGGTGGCGGACAAGCGTATCGAGCGCATCGATGATGCCATCACCTGCGATTACGACGGTTTGGTGGGCACAGACTGCCGCGGCATGACGGCCATCCCCGGCTACATCGACCAGCACGTGCATCTGACCGGCGGTGGTGGTGAAGGCAGCTTCATTACCCAGGTGCCGCCCCTGAAGTACAGCGAACCGGTCAAGGCCGGCGTCACCACGATGGTGGGCCTGCTGGGCACGGACGGCACGACCCGCAGCGTGGCCAATCTGGTGGCCCGCACCAAGGCGTTCCGGGAGTTCGGCCTCACCGCCTACTGCCTTACCGGCAACTACAATTATCCGTCCCCCACGCTTACCGGCAGTGTCATGGATGACATTGTGTTCGTCGATGAGATCATCGGTGTGAAGATCGCTATTTCTGACCATCGATCCAGCAATATGACAAAGGAGTCCCTTATCAAGCTGGCGTCCGACGCCCGCGTGGCCGGTATGCTGTCCGGCAAGCCCGGTATCGTACACCTCCATACCGGCACCGGCAAGGCTCAGCTGGATATGCTCTTTGACATTGTGGCTGAGACGGAGATCCCCATCCGTACCTTCCGCCCCACCCATCTGGCCGCGAAGTACGACGCTGCCATCCGGTTCGCCAAGCTGGGCGGCTACATCGACTTTACCTGCGACCCGGACGACATGGTCAACCGCAGCGCCCTGCTGGTTCGTGCTTTGCGCGAAGCCCCGGCGGGCAGCGTTACCATCAGCACCGACAGCAACGGCAGTCTCCCGGTCTGGAATGAACGCAACGAGATGATCGGCATCGGCGCGGGGCATATCTCCGCTCTTCACGACACCATCTGCGCCATGGTCAAGCTGCAGCACTGCCCGCTGGAGGAGGCTCTCCTTCCCGTCACCGAGAATGTGGCCAAGGCACTGGAGCTGTACCCCGCCAAGGGTGTGCTGGCCGCCGGTTCTGATGCGGATATCGTTCTGCTGGACAGCGATATGGCCATCGACACCGTGTACGCCATGGGCCGCTGCATGCTTAAAAACAAAGAGATGCAGGTTCACGCCAACTTTGAGTTCTGAGCTTCACCGTATTGTACGTCCCGTCACTGTGTGAGGCGGGCCGATTCAATAAAAAACAATAGGAGGAAACTTTGTTATGGAAAAAGAGAAAATCCAGCACACGCAGCCGACTGATACTTCGGTTGAAGTGACCACTCCCCCGGAAGGAAATAAGAAAAAGAAAAAGTTCAAAATGCCGGATACCTGGATCGTGGTATTCATCATGGTGGTGATTGTGGCGATTCTTAGCTGGATCATCCCTGCCGGCTCCTACGACTATGTACAGAAGGAAATCAATGGCAGTACCCGGAATTTGGCGATCGAGGGCTCCTTCCATTATCTGGAGGAGGGCGGCACCCCTACCGGCTTCCTGGGCATCTTTTCTGCCCTGTATACCGGCTGTGTAGAGGCAGGCAGCACCATTTTCATGATCTTGTGCTGCTGTGCGACCTTCCGCATCATGGTACAGACAGGCGCTTTCCACGCAGGTATCGGTGTGGTCATGAGAAAGCTGGGCAAGAAATCCATTATCCTTGTGCTTGTCCTGATGCTGGCGTTTGGCCTGTGCGGTTCCATGTTCGGTATGCTTTCTGAGCTTTTCGGATTTTATCCCCTGATCGTTGGTCTGGGTATTGCACTGGGCTATGACGCCATGTACGGCTTTGCCATTTTGGCACTGGGCGAGTATATCGGCTTCACCGCCGGTACGCTGAACCCCTATAACGTTGCTATCTCTCAGGGCATTGCGGAAGTTCAGATCTACTCCGGAATGGGTTATCGTTGGGTTTGCTTTATTGTAATGATGGGCATCAGCATGGCCTATCTGCTGCGCTATGGTGCTAAGGTGCGCAATGATCCCATGAAGTCCATCCTGTATGGCCGTCCCTGTATGCACTCTTTCAGTGACGGTGATCTGGATCAGTACAAGATGAACAAGAAATATGCGCTTGTTCTGGTGGATCTGGTGGTCACGCTGGCTGTCCTGATGGTCGGTCTGCTGAAGTACAACTGGGGCAACAAGCAGCTTTGCGGCCTGTTCATCATCATGTCTGCTGTTGCGGCTCTGATCTGCGGCTGGAAGCCCCAAAAATATGTGGACGAGTTTGTGGAAGGCTGCCGCGGCATGATCTGGGGCGCACTGATCGCCGGTCTGTCCCGTGGCATTCTGGTGGTCATGAACGACGCAATGATCACCGATACGATCATCCACGCGCTGGCCGATCTGCTGCAGCATGCTCCTTCTTGGCTGTCCGCTCAGTTGATGCTGATCGTACAGACCATCATCAATCTGCCCATTTCTTCCGCCACCGGTCAGGCCGCCGTTACCATGCCCATTATGGCTCCTCTGTCGGATGCGCTGGGCGTCAGCCGCGATGTGGCCTGCCTGGCTTTCCAGTTCGGCGACGGCCTCTCCAACCTGCTGTGGCCCACCTCCAACATCGTTGTGGTGTGCGCGCTGGGTGATATTCCCTATGAGAAGTGGCTGAAGTGGTTTATTCCGCTGTTCTTCATCCTGCTGGTGGCTCAGTGCCTGTTGGTAAGCGGGGCAGTTATGCTCGGAATGTAAGAAAGACGCATTTTCACATAAGGAGAAACACAGGTGCATCTGAAAGAAGTTTATCGTAATAACGCGGCGGCGGTGGATACACTGCTGCGCGAAAAAATGACGGCTTTGCAGATCCCTGGTATTACGGTGTCGCTGCTGTATGGCGGCGACACCGTATACCAAACAGCAATGGGTATCCGGGATCGAGAGGCACACCCTATGGACAGCGGTACGCTGTTTGAGTCGGCGTCTTTAACAAAAACCTTGTTTGGTACGCTGGTGCTGCGGCTGGCGCAGGAGGGACGGCTCGATATCGACCGGCCTATTATGGATACGCTGCAGGATACGCCCTGGTCGGATGATCCGCGTTTCGTGCGCATCACGCCCCGGCAATGCCTGTGCCATGCCTGCGGTTTGCCTAATTGGGAAGCAAAGCCTATGCATATGCTGTTCGATCCCGGACAGCAATACAGTTATTCCGGTGAAGGATATTTCCTGACGCAGCGGCTGGTAGAGCAGATCACGGAAAAAGATCTTAATGAGCTGCTGATGGAATATTTCCTGCGCCCTCTGCACATGGACATCGCGTCCGCTACATGGACGCCGGAGATCGGCCGCCGATTTTCTTTGGGGTTTGGCGTTGACGGAAAGGTGGTCAAGATTCGGGATAAACGGCGAACCACCGGAAATGCACCGGAGCCGTGTGCCGCATGGTCTCTGTACGGCAACTCCTTTGAGATGATCCGATTCCTGCAATATATGATCCGGGATCATGGCGGCTTAGAGGAACGGTGGTTCACAGAATTGCGCCGTCCCCAGATCGCGGCGGGCACAGGGATCTCTTGGGGATTAGGCTGGGGTCTGTGTTCGGCAGATCCTACGGTGCTGTGGCACTGGGGCGACAATGATGGTTTCAAATCCATATCTCTTTTGGATTGGGACAGCGGTGACGGTATCAGCATTTACACAAACAGCGATAACGGCTTTGCGTTTTGGGCACAGGTGTGTGCAGAGCTGACAGACGCTGTGTTTATGGACGAGCTGGTCGAATTTGTCCGCCATGCGGAGGAATAAGCACGGAGATACGCATGAAAACACTTGGTATTATCGGCGGGATGGGGCCGTTGGCAGGCTGTGACCTGCTGGAGAAGATCATCGCCAACACAGACGCCCGCTGCGATCAGGATCACATCCATGTTCTTTTGGACAGCAATACCGCCATCCCGGATCGGACGGCGGCGATCCTTGCCGGAGGGGCTGACCCTGTGCCGCAACTGTGCGCCAGTGCCAGACGGCTGGAAAGGGCCGGGGCGCAGGTGCTGGTCATGTCCTGCAATACCGTCCACTATTTCTATGATGCGGTGGCCTCGTCAGTATCAGTCCCCCTGCTCCATATGCCCAGACTGACAACCGCCTTTGTGGAACAGTCCGGGCTGCGCCGCGTGGCGCTGCTGGCGACGGACGGCACGATCCGTTCCGGCGTGTATCAGAAAGCATTTGCCGGGACTGCGCCGCTGCTGCCTAATCCGCAGGGACAGGCGGCGATCATGTCCCTGATCTATGACGGCGTAAAGCGTGGCGATGAACACTTTGATACCGCCCAGGTTCGGGATGTGCTGCGGATGCTGACGGACAACGGCGCGGAGGCATTTATCCTGGGCTGTACGGAGCTGCCCATCGCTTTCCGCCTGTACGGTCTTCCCGGACGAACCATTGACCCCACGCTGGTGCTGGCCCGGGCTGCGGTGGAGGCTTGCGGCGCTCCGCTGAAACCCCTGTAGGCGTCAAATGCGCCCGCCGAAGGTGGGCGCGTTTTTTCGTCTTTCACGCAAAGAATGCCGTGGCGTGGATCTTTTGGTGGCTGCCCTGCCACTTTGACGAGCTTTCCGCAAAGCCCTTTCCCGCCCGTTAAGAATGTGATATAATATAAGAAAACATGACCCCCTCTGGGGCGGCGGAGAAGCGAGGTGATGGATATGCAGTTCCAACAGAATATAGAGCTGAGTCAGCGGCAGATTCTCTCCCCGATGCTGCGGCAGTCCCTGCAATACCTGCAAATGCCCATCACAGAGCTGGCGGAGTATTTACAGGAACAGTCCCTGTCCAACCCGCTTCTGGAGGTGGACTATGCGCCGGGCTCCGACTTTGCGCTGCCCATCAGCGTGGTGGAGGGCGGCGGCATACAGGGCGGCCGCCGGTCGCCGGAGGGGTCAGCGGCGGACGCATTTTATGCCAGTTCCCGACCGGAGTCCTTCTCCGAATACCTGATGGAGCAGGTGAACTGTATGCAGCAGGTGGACGAGACTACCCGGACGGTGTGCTGCTTCCTCATCGAATGCCTGGATTCCACCGGATATCTGAGCTGTAGTCTGCCGGAGTTGGCCGGAGAGCTGGAGCTTCCCCTGTACGACGTGGAGCAGGCTCTGTACCTGCTGCAAATGTTAGAGCCCGCAGGCGTCGGTGCGCGGGACGTGACGGAGTGCCTGCTGCTGCAGCTGGCGCAGGGAAAGGACTTCACCGCCACCAATATCCGCATGATCCGGGAAGGGCTTCCTCTTCTGGCCAAGCGGGATTACGCCGCCCTGTCCCGGCTGCTGAACTTGCCCCTGAAGGCTGTATACGAGAGCGAGACCGTCGTCAAGGCTCTGAACCCCATTCCCTCCCGGGGCTTCTACTCCGGCGATGCCTATCATAACTACATCGTGCCGGAGGCCACTGTCATATGCCGGGACGGGCAACTTACCGTGGAGATGAACACCCGTAGCCTGCCGCGCATCTCCCCGTCCCAGGAGTACACCGCCATGCTGGGCCGCACGGAGGATACAGAGGTGCAGGATTACCTGCGCAAGTGCTTGACGGCGGCAAAGTCCACCATCGCGCAGATCGACAGCCGCCAATCCACCCTGCAAAGTCTTCTGCTGGTCATCATCCGGCGGCAGCAGGGATACTTCATGGGAACGGATCAGATGCAGCCCATGACGATGCAGCAGGTGGCCGACGAGATGCGGCTCAACACCTCCACCGTCAGCCGGGCGGTGAAGGACAAATACATCCAGTTCCAGACCCGCCTGATCCCCCTGCGAAGCCTTTTCTCTTCCTCCCTCCAGGGCGACGACGGATCGTTGGTCTCCGCGGACGCGGTCAAGCAGCAGCTGCGGCTTTTCATCCGTGCGGAAGATCCCGGCGCGCCCCTGTCGGACGAGGCTCTGACGGCGGCGCTGGCGTCGGTGGGCGTTCACATCTCCCGGCGCACGGTGGCCAAATACCGTGCGGAGCTGAACATCCCCACGGCGGCGGCGCGAAAGCGGGACAGCCGAAATAGAACATAAAAGATTCCGGACTCTGTTTTTGAACGGAGTCCGGAATCTTTTTGTTCACCTTGAGGCAGTACCGCGCTTATACGCGGAACAAAAAACCACCCGCTAGGCGGGTGGGATTCAAGCTTAAGCAGGGCACTAGCCAACAGTGATAGAACAATGGATGTTCAGGCCATTAAGACTATCAAAGGAGGAAGTGCCCTATGGCAAACAGTTTAGCACATACGAAATGGTTATGTAAATACTACATTGTATTTACACCGAAGAAAAGTGATATACGTAAGCGCACAATAATCACCCGCCTAGAATCCCGGCCAAGGATGTGAGATAATATCCCAAAACTTGAAAAACGCACGGAGAGTTTTTCGAGAAGAAGGAAGAGGTGCTATCAAATGGCAGATGTATTGGCAGTGTGGGACGACTATCGGGCGCAGACATGGACAATGCTTATTCAGGAATGCAGCAACAGTGGACTGACAAAACGGGAATTTTGCCGGCGGCGTGGGATCTCCGAGAAAAGCTTTTACTACTGGCTCCGGAAACTCCGCAGTCAGATGGCAGAAGCTGCCGAACCTCAGATCGTGCAGCTGGAATCTTCTGTGACTTCAACGGAGATTCTTCAGATCCACTACCGGGGTGCAGAATTGAAGCTGCCGGTCGGTGTGGATATTGAGGCTGTCGCCGCACTGCTTCGGTCCATTCAATCGCTATGATAGATCTGACAAAAGTCCGGAATTTCTATATTGCCTGCGGCTATACAGATCTCCGTCTTGGGATCGACGGCCTTGCCGCAGTTGTGAAGCAGCAGTATGGCAGTCATTTTGACGAAGAAAGTCTGTTCCTGTTCTGCGGCAGACGAACGGACCGGATCAAGGCTCTGTACTGGTGCGGCGATGGATATATCCTGCTATATAAACGGTTATCCAACGGGAGATTTCAATGGCCCAGGTCAGAAGCAGAACTGCGGTTACTGGATCCCCAGAGCTTCCGCTGGCTCATGGAAGGGCTTCGGATCGAGCAGAAAACGGCTATCCGCAAAGGAAAACCAAGGGATCTATTCTGACAAAAATGTTCTGAAAATTGCATATATTCCTGTACTTTTACCTGCCTTTATGGTATAATAAAGGCAGGTAAAAGCCGTTTTGGGAGGAGAATTCATGGCCGCAGCAGACAGGAAAATTACATATACTGCTGCGGAAGTTGCGGAGCTCATCCGCCCTCTGACCCAGTCTGTAGAATCGTTGCAGGAGGAAAACGCGGAGCTGAAGCGGAAGCTGGAGCACATGAATGAGATCCTTGCCAATGCGCAGAGAGCCCGCTTCGGCCAGTCCAGTGAGAAGAAGCGCTATGTTCTGAGCGAAGACCAAATGAGCCTGTTCAATGAGGCAGAGATCTGTCAGGACAGCAAGGCGGAGGAACCTACGGAGGAAACCCTTACCGTAAAAGCGCATGCCCGGAAGAAAAAAAGAACCATTGACGAGCTGGCAAAGAATCTTCCTGTAGAAGAAATTGTAATTGACCTTCCGGAATCCAGGCTTACCTGTGACAAGTGCGGCGGCACTTTTAAGCTCATTGGTAAGAAGCTCGTCCGGCAGGGAACTCATCATTATCCCACAGTCTGAGAAGATTCTGGAATACTACAGCTGCACCTATGCCTGCGACAAGTGTGAGAAGGATATACCCGAATAACCGTAGGGCGTCTTTTGTGTCATTGTGCGGTTTCATGGTGATTACCTCCTGCAAAGTATTTATAACTTTGTTAGAGGTTTTTCATTTTTTACATGGGTTTTGGTGACATATTTTTACGTATCAACTGGAACCGGGACAGGAGAAGAAATAAGTTGTAGACCGGCTTATATTGACAGTTTGGGTGGAAAGCGAAGGAAAGAATACAAGAAAAGCGAAAATAAGGGAGATGTATTATGAGCATAATTGCCGATTTGCTCGCGGGATTTGCTAAAGGCTAACAAAGCATAACGGAACTAATTCCTTTGTATATACGCGCTGCATGTAGCACTTTATTTCGCATCAGGATAAAACAGTGGTGGGAACGGTGGGAATTCCCACGTCCCACCATGATACGATGACCTGATTTATATGCGGCGATTTGCGCATGCCACAGCGCGGCGATTTTGCGATTCTGCCAAGTGTGCAAGTTTCGATTGATTTTGCAAACTCTGTGTGTTAAAATAGGTATGTCCGAAGGGGGTGTTTGCTATTTTAACAAACGAGCTTCTTGAATTAGCAAATGCTGTTTGCAAACAAAAAGCCGAGTCGCAAACGATCGAATGCAAGGCGGCTCATGTGGATTGTCCGAAAAGATTGTATGATACGCTGTCCAGCTTCTCCAACCAGGACAGCGGCGGCGTGCTGCTGTTCGGCATAGATGAAACCGCCGGATTTCAGGTAGTCGGTGTTTACGATGCGCAGGATCTACAGAAGAAGGTTACAGAGCAGTGCAATCAGATGGAACCGCCGGTTCGTGCCGTATTCACGTTGGCTGAGACCGATGGCAAATGGATCTGTGCCGCTGAGATCCCAGCTGTGGATCTGGCGGAGCACCCCTGCTATTATCGCGGTGCTGGGCGTATCAAAGGCTCCTATGTCCGCGTGGGCGATGCAGACCTTCCTATGACGGATTATGAGCTTTACAGTTACGAAGCGTTCCGCCACCATCTGCATGACGATGAACGTCCTGTGGAACGTGCTGATCTTGCTATGTTGGATACGGATAAGCTGGAGCGCTATATTCTCCAGCGCCGAGCAGATCGTCCCGGATTTGCCCAGCTTTCCCGCCAGCAGACGCTGGAGATGCTGAATATCACCCGAAACGGACAGGTGACACTGGCCGCCGTGCTGAATTTCTGCATCTATCCGCAGGGCTATTTCCCACAGCTGGGTATCACCGCGGTGGTCGTACCGGGAACACAGATCGGCGATACCGACGCGGACGCAGCCCGTTTCATTGATAACAAACGGATCGATGGTACGATCGATTCCATGGTGGAAGAGGCCGTCGGTTTCTGCCGTCGGAACATGAAGAACCGCACGATCATCGATCCTGACACCGGCACCCGAAGCGACCGTCCGGAGTATCCGGTGGAGGCCATCCGCGAGGCTGTCCTAAACGCGCTGATCCATCGGGATTACAGCATCTATACGGAAGGCACACCTGTGCAGGTCGATCTTTTCGCTGACCGGCTTGAGATCCACAGTCCCGGCAGTCTCTATGGCCGTATGACGGTGGAGCAGTTGGGGATCGCCCGTCCCGATCTACGCAATCCCGCGCTGGCTGTTATGACGGAGGCGCTGACCGGAGCCGAAAATCGCTACTCCGGCATTCCCACCATCCGCAGAGCCATGACGGAGTACGGCCTGCCGGAACCGAAATTTGAGAACCGGCGCAACGAGTTTGTGGTGACGCTGTTCAACGGCGTTACAACCGTGACCACACCCATTGAAGCCGTGCAGGAGAAAAAAGATCTGCTTACATTCTGCCAGACGCCGCGTACCCGCCGTGAGATCGCCGATTACTTGGGGGTAAAGACGGTATTCTATGCCATGGGGCATTATGTGCAGCCGCTTTTGCAGGCGGGCAAACTGGCTATGACGCTGCCGGAAACCCCGAAGAGCAGCAAGCAGAAATTCTATACGGTCTGATTGCTATTGCCGTGAAGCAGCACAGAAGAATATCTAATAACCGGAAAAAATTAAAGCCGGTTTTGTACGACAAAAATACGACAGAACCTGAGAATTAACTGTATATGAAGTGAACCTGTCGTACAGAAAAAGCCCGCAAACCCTGATGTTTACAGGGCTTGCGGGCATCCTGACCGCTTCACACGCAGGAGGTCACTGGTTCGAGTCCAGCAGTCTCCACCAAGAAAAACCTCGTAACCATGCGGGTTACGAGGTTTTTTCATTTTCTGACTTTTTGGCATTTGTTAGTAACGTGTTAGTAACCGCGTTTATCAGTGTTTCCGGGTCAAGGTGTGTGTAGACGTTGGCGGTGGTGGAATAATTGGCATGACCGAGGACTTTTTGAAGAATTTCAGGGGCAAGACCTTCCTTAACTGCGCGGGTGGCGTAAGTGTGCCGCGTGGCGTGGGGGGTCTTTTTTGCTATCTTGAGCTTTTCCAGCAAAGGGTAGTAGTTGCGGCGGCGGAAGTTGGCGGGCACTTTCTGCCCCTCGTAGCCGGATAGGAGCAGATCGCCCTCGGCCTTCTGGGCGAAGTATTCAAAGTACGGCTTTCCCTCCGGCCTGATGGAAATAATGCGATTCCGGCCGGCTTCTGTTTTCTCGCCGCCCACCACATAATCCTTGTGGTAGTCCTTCAACGGCAAGCTGAACAACTCGCCGATGCGCATGCCGGTGGCAAGGAGCATGAGGACGATCTTGGCGGCGTCGCTGCCATCCTGCTCCAGCTTTTTGATCTCGGCGGCGGTGAAAATCTCTTTCTCCTTTTTGACGTTTTCCGGCAGCTTGACAAACCGGGCAAAGTTGGTGGTGCAGATCTCCTCGCGCACGGCCCATGTGGACATTTGGGTAATAAGCTGCTTGTATTTATTCACCGTGGAATGGCTCTTATCCATGTACTTATCAAGGACGGCCTGAAAGTCTGCGGTGCGGAGGCTGCGGAACTTCCGGTCGTGCAGCGGCTCGAATACATCATAGGCGCGGTCGTAGGATTCAACGCCCTTCTCGCCGATCTCGCGGTAGTGTTCCACCCTCCATTCCTCAAAGACTTCCTTGAAGGTCATATTATATCGTTCGGTAAGGCTTTTGCCGGAGAGCTTTTCCAGTGCGGCCAGCGCGTCGGTTTTCTTTTCATAGTAGCCAATGATAACACGGTTCTTGGAGGCTGCCCACGGCTTTTTGCGGCGGCCTGAGAGCTTATAGACACTTCCGGCACCGTTGGGGCGCTTCAACGCCTTGCGGGGCGCTGCGGTCTGCTTTTTCCCGCACCACGGGCAAAAGGCGGACGAATCCGGTATTTCCTGTTTGCAAGTTTTGCAAAGCATTTGACATTCCTTTCCGGGTATGCTACCATAAAAGGGTAGACTACTCCCTGTGGTAAGGCGGATATGTTCTACACGACTGCTCCGGTGTGCGAGACCGGGGCAGTCTTTTTTTGTTTGTGGTCAAGGTAAATAGTCCTGATTTCAATCCACACGCCCGCGAGAGGCGTGACATAGCATCAGAGAGAAAGCGGCGCTTAGTCAAGATAGATAATCCTGAAAGAGGAAATTTGCATCGACCTTCAGGGCACCGAACAGGGCGCATAGCACCTGCGGTTTCGGAAAACTGATGCCGTTTTCATAGTTGGTGATGGCGCTGGGGGTTACACCCACCAATGTGGCCAACTCCTTGCAGGACATGCCACGCTTTTTTCGGGCTTGTTTGATGCGGATACCGATACTCATAGTCGTTACTCCTCTATATCGTATTCATAAAGGGCGTCAGCATATCCTTCTTGATAACCGTCATATGAACCTTCGTCATAACCAGATTCTTTGCCAGCCTCAAAGCCTTGCTCATACCCGTCCATATTCCCCTCGGCCCAGCCCTCTTGATAGCCTTCTTCCCAAGCGTTGTACCGAATCGTGTCGATATCTTCACGGGTATAGCAGCCGGACATAGAAATCAGGATAACGAGAATGAAGCAGATTAGTATGGCTTTCCTCATAATTCGTCCCTCTATCGTATCACGCTGGTGAAGGCGACGGCTTTACCCAGAATGCGGATGTTGTTCATCTCCTCACCCCGGTACACCATGGGCTTGTACTGGGGGTTTTCTGCTTCCAGAGAAATGCAGTCGTCATAGATGTATACGCGCTTGAGGGTGGCTTCATCACCGATCAGGACGGCGGCGATCTCGCCATGCTCCACGGATTCCTGCTGACGGATGTACACAATGTCACCGTCAAAGATACGGGCGTTAATCATACTGTCGCCCTTGCAGCGGAGGGCAAAATCGGCACGAACGTGGTCGGGAGCCTCTACAGTCCCGTCCAGATTCTCCTCGGCCAGAATGGGCGTACCGCAGGCAATGGAGCCAACCAGCGGCACCTTTCGCATGGCAGGCATGGGAATGATGTTGGAGGGCATATGAGCTTCGTGTTCTTCATTCCAACCCATGATAATAGAGGGAGACATCTTGAGAACGCTCGCAAGAGATGCGATGCGGCTTCTCTTCATGTTGGCAATATCGCCAGATTCCCATCTTGACACGGTGGCCTCGCTAACACCAACGGCATTTGCCACGTCAAGCTGCGTCAATCCGAGTTCGGTACGCCGATTTTTTAGAATATCTTTAATTTCCACAGCGACACCTCCTGTTTTTCATATATTACCACCAGCAAAGCGCATTTGCAATACGTAAACGCAAAAAAGAAGAAAAAACTTGCGTTTACGTATTGACTTGCGGAAAGACAGGTACTATACTAGCTTGCGTAAACGCAAGTTAAAGCCAACAGGGATGGGAGGTGAAGATTGTGTTTAATCGAAATGCGTTCCGCGCAAAGGTGGTAGGAGCCGGTATGACACTTTCCGGCCTAGCCTCTGAAATCGGTATCAGTGACGCAAGTCTTAATAGAAAGATGAGCGGGAAAAGCGATTTTACGAGACTGGAAATCCAGCATATCCGGATGGTTCTTCGGATGACACCTGACGAAGCGGACGCCATTTTTTTGCACCAGAACTTACGTAAACGTAAGAGCGGCGTAAAAAAACAGCCCGCGGACGGCGGGCAGGGAGGTGAGAGGAATGGGGATTGTAGGGCCGATGGGCGCATACGGGGCTGCGAATGACACAGACCTGACGCAGCACCTTGTTGCAGAACTGCGCAAGGCGATGGAAGCCAAGAGCGCAGCGCAGCGGGACGCGAACGGAAACAAATATGTGCCGGTGGACTATTTCGTGGTGTGGCAGACCGTGGAGCTGCTTGAACGCCGTCTACTGCCGACCGACCAGCAGCCCGACAAGGGTATCACGGAGATCACTTGATACCTCCGCTGTATCGCAAATGAGGTGCAAGGCGGCATCCAGCGGCATTTCATCAGTAAGCTGCGGAAGCTGTAATGCGGCTTGCCATAGTTCCGGGTGATCTCGGAACAGGGGAAACAACTCATTGGCGATGGCGCGGTTCATGCGGCGGTCATAACAGTCGCCGCGCAAATGGGACAGGTTCTGCGCGACGAATTGGCGCAGGGGCTGCCCGTCAAGTTCCAGCCGGTCTTGCCGGGAGTTGGCGATGTAGTCAGGAAAAGAGGCGTATATGCCGCGACATGGCCACAGAGGGGCATCCTCCCGGTGTTCATAGACCCATGACAAAGCACACCATGACATGACCTCGCACAGCGTTTCCGACAGCCAACGATAGGCACTGCACACGGGCTTATGGATTACGAAGTGGCACAGCTCATGGGCGAACTGGTAGATATGCTGCTGGGGGTAATTCCCCTCGGTGGACAGGAAAATCAACTGGGCACCGGAAAAGCATTGCGGTGTTTCCGAAGAATTCAGAACAGTCAGGCGCGGGTATTGGCGGAGAATGTCTTTTCCAAAGATGTTTTCAAAGGCAAGGCAAACACCGCCCAGCGTGGCGGACATTGCGAAAGCACAATCGGGCGAAAATCCACCGGATTCTAATGATGCAGCAACAGCCCAGTTCTCATTTGGCGCATAGAAAATTGGATAAAAAATCACAAGAACACCGCCTTTCCTCTCAATTCTACCATGAAAGGACAGACGGCACAAGAAAAACCACCTCACCACAGAAAGGAGACAGACATATGGCGACGAAAATTGAGATCACGGAAGATATCCGCCGCCAGTACGGAAACGCTATCTCGCAGAATCAGGCCAAGGCGTACCTCGGCATGGGGAACACGCAGGCCGCGGCGTTTCTGGCGGACGTGCCGTTCATGCGCAGCGGCAGGAAGAAGCGGTATCTGGCCATTGATTTGGCGCGGAAGATCGCATATCAGCAGCAGACAGTCAGTTAAGGAGGGCGACATGGACGGTATGACATTGTTTTTCGTATTGGTCGGGGCGCTGACCGTGGCCGTGCAGTTCATGCACCTGATCGACCGGCTGGAAGGACGGCGGTGATGAACGGCAAGAGAAACGCCTATCAGAAGGCGTATTACGCGGCCAACAAGCCGTATTTTGCCGCGTACCGCAGGGAAAATTCCGTGCTGATCGCCAAGTATGCCAGCGGATATTACCGGGAGAATCAGCGCCGGTATGCGGAGGGACAGCGGTTTTTGCAAGAGGCCCGCATGCGTCTGGGCTGGTCACAGGCCGCCGTAGCCGCAGATGTGGGCGTGAGTCAGGCGACGATCACACGGCTGGAGACCGGGGCGCAGCCGCTGGAGACCTTCCGCAAGCGGGACAAGCTGCTGGCGGTGCTGGGGGTGGCGGGATGAGCGTGATGCTGGAACATCAGGTGACACCGCAAAGCCCCTGTACGCCGGACTGCCCGGACAGAAGCGGCGACTGCATGCTGCACTGCTCCCACGGGTACGCCGAGTATCGGGCGGCGCGGGACAAGGTGTATGCCGCACGGGCCGCAGCTGCCGAGGCTTCGCGGGACGCCAGCGCCGGAAAGCGGAAAGCCTCCGCGAAGAAGGCCCGCATGAAACACAGACACAAGAGATGATTTTGCGGGTAACGCCCGCTGAAAAGGAGGAATTATTTTGCAGATCGAAAACCGAGAAGAGGCCCAGCGGTCTATCTTGCAGATGTGCCGGGGCGCCTTTCAGGAGCGCGTGGACTACGAAATGCCGCACCTGATGGAGAACATCTTCGACCCCAACACAGCCGCCAAGGCAAAGCGCAAGGTGACCATCACGCTGGAGCTTTGCCCCGACGACACCCGCCAGAACATCGTGGTCAACTGCTTGGTCAAGACGACGCTGGCCCCGTCCAACCCCGCTACCACGATGCTGTACGCCGTGGACGAGCATACGGTGGTGGAGATGGTGCCGCAGATTCCCGGCCAGATTGCCGTTGACGGCAGCGAACAGGAAGCACCGGCCCGCTTGAAGCTGGTCAATTTTGAATAAAAAGGAGAAAGAATCATGTTGAAGGAAGCCATTGAAAAGATCGAGGAACTGGCAAAGCCGATCATTCTGGACAAGGATGGTTGCACCTACGCCGTGAACAAAGACGGCGAAGCGCAGGAGATTATCCCGGAGGCGGTCTATCAGGTCTGTCTGGAACTGAACAGTCTGGACGCGCTGGTGCAGATGGTCAGGACGGAGGGCGTCAGCGTTGATCGCTGTGCGGACAAGCTGTATCTGTCCGTGAAGGATCACATGACCGTGGCCTGCTTCGGCCATCCGCAGAAGGATTTGCGGGAGGAGCGTATTAACTACTATGAGGCACAGGCGAAGGACGTTCCCGGCTGGGACGGCGAGGTGAAGATGGCCTTTGACAAGGCGGCTGTGGCCTTGCAGACCCGTTTTCAGGATGGCGGCGACCGCGATTACACGCTGACGCTGCTGAGCCAGATCACTTGCGGCGCGAAGGTCACTTACAACGACATTGGCGTGGCGACGACGGTGGTCACACAGAAGGGCGTTTCGCTCCAGCAGAACAGCACCATCCGCCCGCTGGTGAAGCTGCGGCCTTACCGCACCTTCCAGGAGGTGGAGCAGCCGGAGGGCCTGTTCCTGATCCGCATTGACGAGAGGGGCATTACCTTCACGGAGGCGGACGGCGGCATGTGGAAGCTGGCGGCCCGCAAGACCATCAAGGCATATCTGGAGGAAGCGCTGAAGGACATGATCGACGACGGCCGTGTGGTCGTGATGATGTAAGTAAAAAAAGCCCCGGCGGAGAAAGGCACTCCGTCGGGGCGGGACTGGCACAAGCCAATCTGATACATCCCCATGATAGGGGAGAAAGTGAGTTTTGTCAATGAAAACAACAAAAATCGTGATCAAGAACATGTTCGGTATCCGGGATATGTCGCTGGATGGCGGCTCTGTGGAGATTTCCGGCCCCAAGGGCAGCGGAAAAACCTCGGTGCTGGATTCCATCCGGTATGCCCTGACCAACCGCTCTGACCGGGATTACGTCGTACACAGAGGCGCAGACGAGGGTGAGATCATTATTGAGACGGACACCGGCCTTTCCGTTGACCGCAAGGCCATGAGTGCCAAGTCCGCCGGAACGGTGAAGGTGCGGGACGGCTCCATGCTTCAGACACGGCCTGCGGAGTTCCTGTCGAAGATCTTCACGCCGCTCCAGCTGAACCCGGTGGAGTTTACCCAGCTTTCCCGGCAGGAGAAAAACCGTGTGATCCTCTCGCTGATCGAATTTCCGTGGGACACCAACTGGATCATGGAGCAGTTCGGTGAGATCCCGCAGGGCGTGGACTACTCGAAGCACATCCTTGAGGTGCTGGCGGATATTCAGGCGGAGAACGGCATTTACTACCAGTCCCGCCAGAACCTGAACCGGGATATCCGCAACAAACAGGCGTTCATCGCCGACATTGCCAGAGATATTCCGTCCGGCTATGACTTTGACCGCTGGGACAGATACCCCGTCGGCGAAAAGTACCGTGAGCTGGAGCGCCTGAAGGATCGGAACAGCCGCATTGAGCGGGCCAAGACCTTCCGGGACAGCTATGACGCGAAAATGCGCGGAATCGCCGGTGAACGGGACGTGGCGCTGGCTGCCATTGACAGGGATCTGGCCCGTGAGCGCTCTGAGCTGATCGGACAGATCGAGCGGCTGCGTGCGGAGATCAGCGCGGCACAGGAGGAATTGGGCGGTCTGGAGCGCCGCCGTGAGGATCGTGCCGCCGTTGTTCACGCCCAATATGAGACCGCCGTTGCCAAGCTGGAAAAGGATATGGGGACAGCCAGCGAGTATGCGGAGGCGGCCCCGGAAGATACTTCCGCCTTGCAGCAGGAGCTGGATACGGCGGAGAGCATGCGGAAGCACCTCAATGAGTACCAGCGCATGAGAGCCATGCAGCATGAGGTGGACGCGCTTACGGAGCAGTCGCAGGAGCTGACACGCAAAATCGAACTGGCGCGGGAGCTGCCTGCCAAGATCCTTGAAACGGCAACGATCCCCGTTGAGGGGCTGACGGTAGAGAACGGTGTGCCGCTGATCCACGGCCTGCCCATTTCCAACCTGTCCGACGGTGAGCTGCTGGAGCTGTGCGTGGATATCACGGTCAGCAAGCCGGGTCAGCTTCAGATCATCCTGATCGACGGCGCGGAACGGCTGGACAAGGAGAGCCGCGACAAGCTGTATGCCAAGTGCAAGGCCAAGGGCTTGCAGCTGATCGCCACCCGTGTGACGGATTCCGATGTATTGGAGGTAACTGAATTATGATGACAAAAGATAATCTGCGTAAGCTGACCGGCGACGAACGTCTGGGGCAGATGCGTGATTCTGAATATCTCGGCGCTGAGGATATCGACGATGATGTGGAGCCGGTGCTGACCATTGACGCCCTGTGGAACGGTATGGTGACGCTCCAGCGCGGCAAGGAAAACAAGGAAGTGCTTTCTTTCAAGGAAGAACGTGTTCCTGGCATTATGCAGGTAAGGCCGCTCATTATCAACTCCACCAACCGCAAAACGCTGCGTAAGCTGTTTGGCGACGCAAAGGCGGATACGCTGGTGGGCAAGCAGATCCAGCTTTACATTGACCACAAGGTGCGTGATCCGCAGGATGGCGGGTTTACGGACGGCATCCGTATCCGGCCCTTTAAGCCGAGGGTCAAGAAAGAGCAGACAGTGCCGCCCTGCGGGGATTGCGGCGGCGCTATTGAAGCGGCAATGGGCAAAGATCCCCGCTGGCTGGCGGCCTACACTGCCAAGCATTACGGCGTATCCCTGTGCGCCGCCTGCGCCCAGAAGCGCAAGGAAGCCGCCGCTGCAGAGCAGCCGGAGGCGGAGAGTGCGCCGGAGAATGCCGGTGAGACCGAGGAGGTGCTGTGATGGGTTTGCCTAGTGCTGTACAACAACGCCTATCAGACGTTCTGGAACTGGTACAACCGGACGCATGTGCCGCTGCCTGCGGAAGCGGCCTTCCGGTTTTGAGGGGAGGGGCGCAGTATGCCGTATTTTCCCACCGTGGAGGAGACCAAGACCGCGCAGCAGGTGACGGACGTGTTCCGAGGCTATCACCACGACCTGCGGATCGGGGACGGGGAATTCTACGAGATGCAGAATCTGACCTCCGACTACTACCCAATGCTGGCCGGCCGGAAGCGGCGGGGCGTTCTGGACGCTACGCTGACCGCACCGGGCGGTATGCTGGCCAAGGAGGCACTGGCCAATGTGGACAACGGAAAGCTCTACTACAACGGCTATGAGATCGTGGGCCTCCAGCTGACGGCGGGCGAAAAGCAGCTGGTGAGCATGGGCGCGTATCTGCTGATCTGGCCGGACAAGAAGTATCTGAACACGAAGGATATCACGGACTTCGGCAGCATGGAGGCAAGCTTTGAAAGCAGCGGCACGGTGACGTATCTTCTGTGTAATGCCGACGGCAGCGCACTGGGCAAGGTGTCCAGCACCAAGCCGGAGGAGCCGCAGGGCGGCGACTACTGGATCGACACCAGCCAGACACCTCACAGCCTGATGGTATGGAGCGACAGCAGCGAGATGTGGACGGGTGTGCCCACGGTGTATACCAAGATCCAGGCGCTGGGTATCGGGGCGAATTTCGCGCAGTATGACGGCGTGAAGATCAGCGGCGTGGCCTATGACGGCGACAGCGCCGTGGTAAAGGAGCAGTTTGACGGCCTGAACGCCACGAAGGTCATCTATGCCAGAGACGATGATTACATCGTGGTGGTGGGGCTGATCGATCTGACCTATGAACAGACGGTTGGCACGGTGACGGTGGAGCGCAGCGTGCCGGAGATGGACTATGTATGCGAGGCGCAGAACCGGGTGTGGGGCTGCAAGTACGGCATGGTGGATGGCAAGGCCGTGAACGAGCTGTACTGCTGCGCGCTGGGCGATTTCAAGAACTGGAACCGCTTTCTGGGTATCTCCACCGACGCATGGGCTGCTTCGGTGGGTTCGGACGGCGCATGGACGGGGGCGGCCAACTATCTGGGCTACCCCACGTTTTTCAAGGAGAACGTGATCCACCGGATCGCCATCAGTTCTGTGGGCACCCATCAGGTGACGGAGACGGTGGGGCGCGGCGTACAGAGCGGCAGCAGCAAGAGCCTGTGCGTGGTAAACGAGGTGCTGTATTACAAGGCCCGCGAGGGTGTATGCGCCTATGACGGCAGCTTTCCATCCGCTGTGGGGGAGGCGCTGGGAGATGTGCGCTATCACAATGCCGTAGGCGGCGGCTGCGGCGGCAAATACTACCTGTCCATGCAGGACGGGGCCAACGCATGGCACCTGTTCTGCTACGACACGGCAAGGGGACTGTGGCACCGGGAGGACGATCTGCACGCGCTGTGCTTCACCCAGATGGACGGAGAGCTGTACGCCATCGACGCGGAGACAAAGCAGCTGCTGGCGATGCACGGCAGTCAGGGAACGCCGGAGGCGGCGGTGAAGTGGGCGGCGGAGACGGGGTTGATCGGCTATAGTCATGCGTGTGTGACCCATGACACAGCGGACGTTCTCCGGCGGGCGGAAGCGCATCAGGTGAGCAGGCCACGGGCGTTTATACACCACCAGATGACCGTCGGAATTATAGGAAATGCCGGTGGCGTCCGTACCACGGTCTTCACTGGCAGTGGCCAGCGCGGAGACAAGACGGCGCTTCTGAGCGGCAGTCAGGCCGCCCTTGTAAGCATAGATTCCAAATAAACAGCACATTTCAGATTTCTCCTTCCGCCGCAATCGGCTCATTGACGTAAAGGTCCCGTTCCTTCAGATATTGAATCAACTCTGACTCCTTGATGCCGCTGACGAAACTACTCCAAGAGAGATCCCGCAGTTCATCATCCGACAAATAGAGAGCCACATCGCAGATGTGATCCACCATCTGCAATGTGGCAAGGAGTGTATTTAACTTCAATGTACCCCGGAACATGCGGAACTCAATGGTATCGCGGTTGGTCAGATTGACGCAGGTGTACCGGCTTCCAGAGCCCTTTTTGACATGCTCCAGCATCTCGTGGGGCTGGTCACGGTAGCCGTACCGAGCCGCCCACTGATCCATCTGGCGCTGTGTCCGGCGGGCGAACCGCAGCAGCTCCCGCCAGTGACACTCCACGAAGAACAGTACCCGGGCGATGGCGCTGTCTTGCGCATCATAGCTATCTCCGAAGGCTTTGCGGAACACGTGAACATGCAGGCCGCAGGTGCCTGCCTGATGTGAGAGATACCCCATACTGACGGCCTCGTGCAGTACCTCATCCCACGGCATTTCATGGAGCTGATACTCCAGCGACAAGGGGTGTGTGACGATCTCAAAGCCGTCGTCCAGACTGCCATCGTGCTTGCAATAGGCAAGGGAGTGCTTCTGGTTGGCGATGTTCAGCAGTGCCAAGGCATTCTCGTTGTCCTCACCAGCGCCGTCGATCTCCAGCTCGACACCGAAGAAGCGGGGCCCGGTGCCATAGAAGATGGGACGGGGCTTGAAATAGTAATCATGGATAGCGCTGTTTTCAATGTCGGAGCAGCAGTCACTGCAATAGGGATCGTCATTGTCGTAAGGATACCAGCAGCTATCAAGGGAAATAAGGCTGCCGCAGCGGGTGCAGCGGGTGTAATTGCGGTCGCAGCAGTCGGGACAGATCGGGTCTCCGTGGTCGTTGGTCAGGCATTCACGCTGCCAGAACCGGGTGCCGCAGTCGACGCAGACCTCGGTCATTTCCTCCAGACAGTCCGGGCAAAGCAGGCGGTCATGGAACTCGATCAGGTTGTTGGCGGTACAGCCGCAGCGGGAGCATGTGCGAATAGGTGTGGTCATAGCGAAATTCCTCCAAGATATAGAAATAGGCCCCCGGGAATTACCCGGAGGCCTTCATCAATATAGTATATATTCGGAGGATAGGGGAGAATCGGAAGCACAGTTGTTGTGCTCAGATAGAGCCTTCAGACCGCAATGCCGTTCTTGTGTGCTGCGCTGAGAAAATCGTTTCCTGAATCATCTGTTCACAGCGCTTACGGCTGGAGGGGAACAAACTCGACCTTGAGTGCCATGCCCATACCGGCAGCCAGACGCTTGAGAGTACGCAGCGACGGGTTGCCCGTACCGCTTTCCAAGCGGCTGATGTCCGCTTGAGTAATGCCTGTGGCCTCTGCCAGTTGCTTCTGCGTCATTTCCCGTTCCTCGCGTCCCTCCGCGATGGCCCGCATGATCTGGCGCTCCGGCTCCTGCGCGTTCCATTCCACGAGGAATGCGGGATCATTCATCCGCTCGTTCAGCGTGTCACGAAAATTCTTTCCCATAGCGTCATGCCTCCTTGCTTTCATAATCCGCACGATACCGCTTTGCCCGCTCTATCTCGCGGGGCGGCGTTTTCGCGGTTTTCTTGATAAATCCATTGGTCAGAATGACTCGTTTGCCTACCACAAAGAAATACAGCACCCGGCTGATGTCGGAGCCCTGTTTTGCCCTGACTTCAAAGATACCATCACCCAACGGCTTGGAAAACGGTTCCCGCAGCGCGGGGCCTTTTAGCTCCAACAATTCAAGGGCGGCGAAAATCTTTGCCTGCATTTTATTGTCCTGTGACAAAATAAATTCCTCGGCAGGCCGTGAGCCATCCGCTTTTTCGTAGTATTCCACTACGTAATCCATATAACCACCGCACTTTCTCTAGGTACAGTATATGTGATAAAACACATATTGTCAACACCCTCACGGTGAATTTTATTAAGGAAGCGCCGGAAAGCCCCCTTGCAATTCCCGTTTCGATGTGATACACTACATTACGACAACTAAAGACACGGACGGTGCGCCGGGGTGCGAAAGCAACACCCGGCGGCGGAATGGGGTGAGAGGCCCCGCGAGAAGGTCACTGTGATGCCATGGGCGGCGCGGAAACGCGGCGCGCGGGGCTAAGTCAGATACGCTGTGCGCCGTGCCGGTTGGTTTTGCCATTCCCGAAGCCGAAATGAGAGGTGCAGCGCACGGTCATTTGGGCCGTGCGTTTTTTGTTTGCGGCGCGTTTGCCGGGGCGGAAACAAATTCAACCTGCGGTTTCATTCCCGTGACGGACGGACAGACGGCGTTGATTACCAATGCTACACATCGGTAAAACGGGGGAGCGTCGCCAAACGCTTGAACAAAGGCATCTCCATTGAGCATTCGTGTGAATCACCCTATATTCAGGGCTGGAAGCTGGAAATGATGGCGGAACAAGTCTTTGACCGGTACATCGAAAACGCAGACAAAGTAATGGACTTGTCCTATGCGATGCTCGAAAAGCACATTGCGGATCAGGAGGAATTGCCGGACAATACAGATGTTATCCGGCGCAAGCAAGGCGAAATCGAGAAGCTGATGAATAAGCGGACAAACCTGATCGAGATGAGAGCCGAGGGTGACATTGATAAGGAAATGTTTCGCTCAAAGAAGCAGGAGATCGAGGATCGTGTTGCAAAGCTCACGGAAGAAATCAAAGGCTTGCAGCCTGAGAAGGAGCAGACAAGCAACGAGGACTATTCCGTCAAGCTCTTGGAACTGCGAGAGCGTTTGAAGGAGTACACTGGATTTGATTACTCTGTTATCCCAGAAAGCATTGTGGAGGCATTCATTGAGCGCATTTGGGTGTCAAAGGATGAGTTCCGTTGGTATCTGAGAACCGGAAACAATGCAGATGGCGAATTTGACCCTGATGACCACATCAAAATCGGTGCCTTTACGCTGACGATCGACGATGCAAAGAAGTATATCTACAGCTTTTCGACCCGCAGGAGAGTCCACAAGTGGGCGGACTTGAATGTGAGCGTGTGGATATGAAATGATTGGCGCTATGTACCGATGGCAGCACAGGCTGCCATCAAGGACGCGCAGTAATAAGAAATCCGCTTTCGTAAGGGCACGAATCGCATAACAAGAAAGCTCCCGGTTTGATGACCGGGAGCTTCTTTGCTGTATGTCCAAACAAAAAAAGTTTTAACTTTTTCCCCACTTGGGCAAAAAGTATGATATACTTGGTTTATTCTTGTGACGGAGGCATGCCATGAGCCGATATGACGCTGTTGTGAAGATGTGGCAGGACTGGAATATCCGGTCGGCTGACGACCTTTCTCTGCGGCTGGACAATTTCCGTATTCTGTTTGCCTATAACTCCGGCAAAATTGAGAACGCCGAGATCAATTACCACGACACCCGCGAAATTTTCGAAAACGGTAAGGTCGTGGGCTATACCGGTAGCACCCGCACCCTGTTTGAGCAGCAGAATCAAAAGGTGTGCTACGACCTTTTACAAGACAAGATCGTTGCAAAAGAGCCGCTGTCCGTCGAGTTGATCTGCACCATACACCGTGCATTGACGGAGGGAACCTATGATGAACGCCGTTATATCGTGAATGGTGAGCGCCCCGGCGAATTCAAGAAGCACGACTATGTGACCGGCAAAAATGAGGTCGGTTCGCAGCCCGATGAGGTAGAGAACGACCTCGCGGAGCTGATTGAAGAAGTCAACACCATCGGAGCGAAAGCGCCCCTGAAGGCAGGGGCGTACCTCCACGCTCGGTTTGAGAATATCCATCCCTTTGCGGACGGGAACGGGCGTGTGGGGCGGACGCTGCTGAACTACTGGTTGATGATCAACGACTATCCCCCCACCATCGTCTATGAGGAGGATCGCCGCGCCTATTATGACGCGCTGCAATCCTACGATGAGCAGGAGGACTTGATCCCACTGGTGCAGTTCCTGGAAGCGCAGACGGTAAAGACGTGGTCGCGCAGCACGGACGGCAAGAAGCCTACATCCCATAAAAAACTGAACTCATTTCTGCTGTGATGCGGCGGATCTAAGTCAATATAAAAAGCTCCCGGTTTGATGATGACCGGGAGCTTTTCTGCTAGGCGATATTTTTCTTTCGTCGGCACTGGGTGCAATGCCCACAGGGTATTTTCATCTGTTCGCCGTAGTACTTGGCAATGGAACCCCACAGGCAGTCAGGGGATTGTATCGCCTTGACCAGTGCGGTTACACAAGCAGTTCTTGCTCCTTTCTTTGGTGTATATCGAAACACGGCATCATCAACCAAGCGTTTCTCCGCCTCCTCCTTCGAGTCCGGCTTCCGTGCGGTACGGGAACTGCCGCAGGACGGAGGTACCATCCGGATGGCGGAAAAGGCTTCTGGACGGGACGACCCCGCTGTCCTCTGCCGGTGACGGGCAGTAAACACCTGCATACAGAAGGCCCCCGGCCAATGGCCGGGGGCCTGTGCGTTATATTATACAGTGTCAGGGCAGCACGGGAAGGACGCTGCCGCCGCTGGGCAGCAGTGCGGTGTACAGTCCATCCAGATTGCCGCCGTTGAGGCGGCAGGCCAGCGCCAGTGCTTCCTCCGCCGTGGCGGCCACATGGATCTTTGTCTGCCGAAACCACGCCTCCGGCATGGAGGAGATGAGAATCACATGATGCTTTTCTGCCACCTGGGCGAAATAGAAGCCCACGAAAGCGCCAATGGTAAACTGTCGGCGCAGATCCAGCTCCCGCTGCCGCATGTCAGAAAAGTCCATGATCTGACGGCGTATCTGCTCGTCGCCGAAGCCGTCCCGGCACTCCGCCGCAAGGATGATGGTGGAGCGCTCCTCTGCCATGGCCAGCGCGCAGTGCAGGGACTTCGCCGTCTGCCGGAAGTTGATGTCCTTGGGGAAGCCGCCGCCGCTGACGAACAGCAGCGAAGCCCTCTGCCGGATCGGCACCGTGTACATCCGGCGGATATAGGCCGCAGCCTGCCGGTGCGCCTGAAACACGTCGCCGGCAAAGACGCGGACAATCTCACCACGTTCGTTGGCCACGACGTTGATCGTGAAGTCGATGGGGATCAGCGCTGCGCCTGCGTCTATGTCCTCCCGAAGCGGGTTGCCCTCCATGCTGCCGCTTTTCACCAGCGGGTGAATCCCGGCGCCGAAACCCTCGTTTAGTGCCAGATTGTGGTTGCGGTTCACAGTATCGCGGGAAGCGATGCCCGGGATGATGCTCTTGGCACCGCCGCCGAAGCCCGCCAGGAAATGCAGCACCGTTCCGCCCGTCAGGATCAGCCGGTCACAGTCCAGTGCGCGGCTGTTGAGATACACCGCGTTTCCGGACGGCGTCTGCCCCACGCAGCGCAGATGGGCCACATCGTCGCAGTCGTGATTGATGACGCGGATGCGCCGGACAATGTCCGCACCCACGATCTTCTCGAATTCCTCCGGTGTCTGACCGCGGTGGGTTCCAACGGCCACGATGATGAGAATGTTCTCATCCGGTACGCCGCAGCGGTTGAGGCGATCCACCAGCAGTGGCATATATTCCGCTGTCCGCTGCCACAGCCGGGTCACGTCGGAGACCAGAATGCAGACGCGCTCATTGGCGTGTATCCGATCCTCCAGCGGGGGACAGCCGATGGGATGCGCCATGGCGGCGTCGACCAGCCGGGCCACATCGGCTTCGGACCGGATGTCGGCGGCTCTTGAAGTCACTACGCAGTCGATGCGCTCATCGGGAAATGGGATGCGCAGACTGGCCGCTCCGTAAGCAAGCTCCATGTTTTTCTCCTTTCTGAAAGACGTGTCAGCCGGGGTGATGCTTTGAATACTGGAACATGCAGTATGCGGCGGCAAAGATTACCGCATACCCGATCAGGCTCCAAAGGTCGGGGATCTGGCGGAAGAACAGGTATCCGAAGGCGCCGGCAAAGAACATCTGCGAGTAGTCGTAGATAGAGATCTCCCGGGCCGGTGCGATAGAGTACGCGCAGGTGATGGAAAACTGTCCGCCCGCGGCAAAGGCCGCCGTCATAAACAGCAGAAGCAGCTGCCGGGACTGCAGCGGCGTGTAGTGCAGCAGGGACAGCGGGAGGATCATCACCGCAGAGCAGAGAGAGAACAGGAACACAATGACCACGGAATGGTTCCCGCGCAGCTTCAGCCCCCGCAGTGCAGACTGGGACAGTCCGGCGCAGACACCGCCGGCCAGCCCGATCAGCCCGGCTGTATTGATTATATCACCGCCGGGCTTCAGAATAAAGAGCGTCCCGCCGAAGGCCAGCAGCAGACAGGCGATCTGGGGCAACTTGACCCGTTCCCTGTACAGGATGGCGGAAAAGAAGATGGCGGCGAAGGGCGAGACCTTGTTGAGCATGTTGGCGTTGGAAAACAGGGTATGGTCGATGGCGTAGAAATTGAACACCACGCCCAGCGTCCCGCCCACGGCACGCAGCGCCATCAACGGCACGGAGCCTTTTGTGAGATGGACAGGCGTCCGATCCTTGATTAGAAAGACCGAGGAGATGATAAGGGAGAAAAGGTTTCTGAAAAACGCCTTTTCGATGCTTTCCACGCCCACCACCAGCCGCGAGCAGAGGCTCATGGCCGCGAAGCAGAACGAAGCGGTTACCATCAGGAGTACGGCGGTGGTTTTGCTGCTTTTCCGGATCGTCATAGCAGACCTGCCTTTTGTCGGATGAGATGGAGAAATGCACAAGAGGAGGGATCCTTCTTGTGCATTTCTCTTGCGGGGTATCGGGGGAACGCGGGTATGAAAAAAGTTTTTTGCAGATGGCTTTCTCAGAACTCGTAGTCCACAGCGGCCCGCTCCTCGCGGATGCTGTCCACGAAATCATGCAGTTCCTTGTGGGGGGGAAACTGCGCCCACGCCTTCAGGCTGTCCAGATCGTCAAACTCCATCTCCTCCACGTAGTCCCAGTAATGGGCACCACTGAAGATGCAGGTGTGATGCGTCAGGCTCTTAAGCGCGGGGAACTGCTTGGCAACGGCGTCCAGCTTCTCCGCGGCGATGCGGATGTTCTCGTACATGTCGTTGCCGTTGGCCTCTTTTTTCATGCGCCAGAAAACGATGTGCTTTATCATGTTAAAACTCCTTTCGGACGGTCACTCCTCGTCCCAAGCCTTATAAATAAACGTGCAGCCCTTCTCGGTCAGTGCCTTCATGACCCAGGAGCGGTCAGACCTCCCCTGCAGGATCAGCTGCAGGTTGGCCTCCTCCTGTTCCTTCAGCCGGCGCGCCGCCTCTGCAATCTCCCGGGCGTGCTGCGGACGGATGGCCACAACGCCGTCCTCATCGCCGACGATGATGTCGCCGGGGTATACCACCATGCCGCCGATGCACACAGGCACGTTGATCTCGCCGGGGCCTAAGCCCTTGAAGGATGCGTTGGCCATCACGCCTCTGGCGAAGATGGTGAAATCGTCAAACGCAGCCAGCGCGGCGGAGTCACGGATGGAGCCGTCCACCAGGAAGCCGCGGACGCCCTTCTGCCGCGCTATCTGCATCATGTTCTCGCCGCAGATAGCACGCTCGGTGCAGCCGCCGCCGTCCACCGCGATCACATCGCCGGCCTGCGCCATGCTGATGGCCTGATGGAACATAAGGTTGTCGCCGATGGGTGCCTTCACTGTGATGGCAGTGCCCAGCAGCTTTACGCTGTTCAGGGGCTTGATGGCGGAGTGAGCGCCGGCGATCTTGTTCATGCTGTCGTCGATGTTGCACACCGGCAGGTCGCGAAATGCCTCCACCAGAGCGGGATCGGCCCGCTTCACCTTTGTAAAAACTCTAAAACCGACAGGTCCGGACATATTCTTTCCTCCTGGATCCAAGCTGATTTACTTCTTGCCCTGGGCGGCCAGAACGGCGTCCAGCGCGTCGTTGAGGGTCTCGGCCTTCTTGCCGCCGAACTTCTCCTTCAGGCCCAGATCGGCCAGCCAGTACAGCTTCTTGGTGGCGGCCTCGGCCATGGTATTCTCCAGACCGGCCTCCTTCTCCATCTCGGCGATCTCGCAGATCTCGTCGCCGCGGCGCTTGGAGTGGATCATGTTGGTGCGGACCATCATCGCCAGCGTCTCGTCCGTCGGCTCATCGGTCAGGAACTCCACGATGGACTTGAAGATGTCCTCCTCCACGCCGTAGTATCTGGCGCAGGCCAGGCTCTCCACCAGCGTAGCCTCCAGAGACTTGGTGAAGATGCTGCGGATGACCTTGAACGCGGAGGCCTGTCCGATGGAGTCGCCCATGTAGCGGATCTTCATGCCGTAGGCGTTCAGCTCGTTGGCGGTCTGCTCACCGGCAGGGCCGCAGCTGCAGCAGGGCGTTGCCACGCCGAACATGCTTGGGGAGCACAGGGTGCAGCAGTCCACGAAGGTGCAGTTGTCGCCCAGGAAGGCTTCGACCTTGCGAACCAGATCGGGCACGGTGGAGTTCCACTCGCAGTAGAGCTGCTCCTTCTTCAGGAACGGCTTGTACATGGCGGCGGTCTCCATCGCCTGAGAGCAGGAGGTGACGGCGATGATGATGTCAGAGCCTTCGATCAGCTCCTTGGGGGAGTCCACCAGCTGCACGCCGGCGTCCAGACACTTCTGATAGTTGACAAAGTTTTCCTTGCCCTCGGTGTCGAACTTGATATCGTAGCCCTTGACGGTGGCGCCGTTGCGCGCCAGACCGCTGGAATAGGTGGAACCGACTTCGCCCAGACCGATAAATGCGATGACCATAATCAATAGCTTCCTTTCTTAAAGTAGGATGGTGAATACCATGTGAATGTTGAGGAGGTGTGCGCCTTGCGTCTTGCTGCGTGAGATGCACAATTGGGAAGAGAACGATCAAACAAGCTGGAAGGGAGCTTATCAGGCGCTCTTTTTGCGCAGAAGCTTGTGCCTGGTGCCCTTGTGCAGCAGCAGGAAGGCCACGATCAGCCCCAGGCCAATCAGGTCAGTGACCAGACCGGCGGCGATGCAGCAGAACGCCGCGCCCAGCGCTAGGATACGGCAGGGGATGTTGATTTTCTCCACCAGCCAGCCCTCCAGACCTACGGCCAGGAAGAAGCAGCCGATGAGGGAGGTAATGCTGGCCTCGATGATCTCCAGCGGCGTGCCGATCATCAGCAGTGCCGGGCCGTACACGAAGAAGAACGGGATGATAAAGGCGATGATGCCCAGCCGCATGGCCGTAAAGCCCACCTTGTTGGGGTTGGCGTCGGCGATGTTGCCCGCTGCGTAGGCGGCCAAAGCCACAGGCGGCGTGATCTGAGAGAGAATGGAGTAGTACAGCAGGAACATGTGCGCGGCAAAGAGGGGGATGCCCAGCTGCACCAGACTGGAGGCCAGCAGGGAGGCGCTGATGATGTAAGCCGCCACCGTGGGCAGGCCCATACCCAGAATCGTAGCTGCCAGACCGCTCATTAGAAGAGTCAGGAATAGGTTATTGTGGGCCAGTGTCAGCACCGCGAAGGCGAACTTGGCGCCCACGCCGGTCAACATGATGCAGCCGATGGCCACGCCGGCGGAAGCGACGGCGCAGATTACCGAGACGGAGCGAATCACGCCGGTCTCAAAGCCGTCCAGAATAGTCTTGAAGCTCATCCGCGTTTCTTTCTTCAGAGCGCAGGCGATGATGGTAGCCAGAATGGCCAGCGTTGCGGAGCGTGCCACCGTGAACTGGAAGAACGCCAGACATACGATGAGGATGATCAGTGGAACCAGCAGGTTCCAGCCCTGCTTCAGGATCTTTTTCACGGCGTCCATGTGGCTGGTATCCACACCCAGCAGGCCGCTCTTGGCCGCCTCAAAGTCCACCATCAGCAGGATGCTCAGGTAGTACAGAATGGCGGGGAGCAGGGCGCCCAGGGCAATCTGACTGTACTTGTAGCCAATCAGCTCGGCCATGATGAACGCGCCAGAGCCCATGACGGGGGGCATGATCTGGCCACCGGTGGAGGCTACGGCTTCCACCGCGCCGGCGAAGTGGGGCTTATAGCCGGTCTTCTTCATCAGAGGGATGGTGAAGACGCCGGTGCCCATGACGTTGGCCACGGCGCTGCCGGAGATGCTGCCGAACAGGCCGCTGGAGATGACCGCCACCTTGGCAGGGCCGCCACGGGCATGGCCGGCCAGCTTCATGGCCAGCTTCATGAAGAACTCACCTGTGCCGCTGTACCCAAGAAAGGCGCCGAATATGATCAGCAGGAACACATACTGGGCAGAGGACGCAGTGGGAGAGCCGTAGATACCCTCCACGCTGAAGATAAAGCTGATAACACGGCGGAAGGAGTAGCCCTTGCTGGCAATCATGCCGGGCAGATAGTTGCCCCACATGGCGTAGGCGAAGAAGACCAGCGCGATGATGGGCAGACCCAGACCGATGGTGCGGCGCGCCGCCTCCAGAGAGAGGATCATGGCGATGGTGCCGAAGACCAGATCCAGCGTGTTGGCGTTAGCCTTGGACACACGGTACATCAAAGCGTTGGGGTCGCGCAAGATATAGAGCACCACGGCAATGGTGGCAATGGCCAGAATGGCATCGATCGCGCCGAAGGTCTTGCGGAGGGCCTTTTTGTTGCCCTTATAGTTGGGATAGTAGACGAATGCGTAGGTCAGGCCCATGCCCCAGTGGATGGAGTACAGTACCAGCGGGATGGGCAGCTGGAAGATCAGTGCGTAGATATGGTAAAAGGCCAGGGCGATGGCGGTGTATCTCAGAACACCCTTGAAGATCTTGTTCTGGAACGTGCGCAGATTGCCGCCGTCTTCGTCCTTGTCGTTGCTGGTGTTTTTGGCAGATTCCTCGTATTGGTTAATAAGCTCGGACAGTTCCTCGCCGTCCACGCCGGTCACGACCTGATCCTCAACGGGATCGGCGTGAGAGGTTTTCGTCTGATTCATAGTTCACCTTCTCGTTCTCACTGAATTGCCGTTGACCCGTCTCTTAACGGATCGTAAACAGGCGGTTTTCTGCGAATAGCGGGAAGCAGATGCTTCCCGCTATTCGGTAAGTCTGATTACTTAGCCTCGGGGGGGATCAGCTCAGCGGGGACATCGATGCCCATTTCCTGATAGTAGCGATAGGCGCCGTTGTGCAGGGGAACAGGCTGCTCGCCGATGTTCTCCAGCGTGGTGGTGTAGCCGCCGGAATGGGTGGCCTGCAGCTCGGCGATGTTCTCGAACACCGTCTTGGTAATCATGTAGGCCAGCTCGTCGTCCATCTCGGCGCTGGCGTACATGGCCTGCCACGCACCGATGGTATCGTAGTCCTCGGTCAAGGAACTGTAGGTGTCAGCGGACAGGGTCACATGCTTGTAGTAGGGATAGGCGGTGGTCAGCTGGTCCATCTGCTCGTCGGTGAAGCGCACCCACTTGACGGACTTGGTGGCCTCCAGCTCGGTCAGAGCGCTGGCGGGGTGGATGGAGCCGCCGGTCACGGCGTCGACCAGACCGTCGCCCATAGCGGTGAAGCAGTCGCCCCAGCCGGAGTTGGTGACCTTGATGTCATCGAGGATGCCCAGGCAGGAGAACACCGCGCGGCTGGAAATATCGGTGGAGCCGGTATAGGGGCCGAAGGCGACGTTCTTGCCGGCGAACTGCTCACAGTTGGTGAGGCTGCCGTCCAGCGTGGTCATGATGAAGTAGGTGGGCAGGGATGCGAACAGGCAGCGGATCTCGGGGAATGCGCTCTCGCCTTCGCCCAGATCAATGCCCATCATGGCGTTGTAGGCGATGGAGGACTCAATGGAGGCGATCTCCAGATCGCCGTTCTGCAGCAGGCTCAGGTTCTCGCCAGAACCCTTGGTGGCCTCCAGAATGACCTCAACGCCGTCCAGATGGGTGTTGATAATGCTGGAGATACCGCCAACATACACATACTGGCCGCCGCCGGAGGTACCGGAACCGGCAGAAATCTTTACATTGTTGAACGTGGTGGTGCCGTCGCCATTATCATTGGCGGGCTCTTTGCCGGCATCCTGACTGCCGCAGGCAGCCATGGATATGACCATCAAAAGAGCAAGAAGCAGGGAAGTGATTTTCTTCATCATCATTTTCTCCTTTTTTTCGATTCCAACATAACATTTTATCTCAACAGTGCGCCCCGCGCACCGGGGGAACGGGGGACAGAGGGCTTACATGCCCTCCTTGGGGAACTCATCGCGGTAGTCGCAGGCGCCCTTGAAGGGGAATTTGCGCTCAAAGAACTTATAGGGACGCTGGGACAGCTTGTCCATGTCGATGTCGATGCCCAGACCCGGCTTGGTGGGCAGCGCCACATAGCCGTTCTTAATCTCGAAAGGCTCGACCATGATCTCGCGGGAGGCCTCGTCCACCGTCAGGAACATCTCGCCGATGAGGAAGTTGGGGATGGAGGCGGAGAGATGGATCATCGCCGCCAGACCCACGGCGTTGCTGTTGAAATTGTGGGGACTCATCAGCACGCTGCAAGGCTCCGCCATGGCGGAGATCTCGCTCATCACCTTGATGCCGCTGACGCAGATGTCTGGGTTGATGATCTCGGCCGCGTGCTTTTCAAACACGGGGATAAATGCTTCCTTGTTGTACAGCGTTTCGCCGGTGACGACAGGGGCCTTGATGCCGGCGTGAGCCTGGGCGATCAGGTCGATGTTGTCCGCCAGACACGGCTCCTCGATCCAGAAGGGGTTGAACTCCTGAATACGCTCAGAGAAGTGGATGGCGTGGTAGGGAGACAGACGGCGGTGGACCTCCACCAGCAGATCCACGTCGGGCCCCACGGCCTCACGCACGGCCTTCACGCACTCCACGGCGTAGTCCTCCTGCGCGGGGGTGATGTAGTTGCGCCAGTAGCCCTGGAAGGGATCCCACTTCATGGCCGTGAAGCCCTTGCCCTTCACGGCCAGCGCCCGTTCCACCGTCTCGTCGATGCTCTTGGCGCCGCCCCACCAGCCGTTGGCGTACAGGCGGATCTTCTCGCGGCACGGGCCGCCTAGCAGGTTGTACACCGGCTGGCCGCAGACCTTTCCGGCGATGTCCCACATGGCGATCTCGATGGCGCTCCAGGCGGCGTAGAAGTCGCAGCTGCTGCGGCGGATGGAGAAGTCGTCGAACATGGCTGTGCCGGAGTGCTTGATCTCAAAGGGGCTGCGGCCGATCATGTAGGCCTCCATGGCCTCGATGTACAGCTGCACCGCCTTTTCCTTGCCCTGTACCACATAGGCCTCGCCCCAGCCGTACACGCCCTCATCGGTGTCCACGCGGCAGAGCATCAGGTTCTTGGGACCGGCAAAAAAGGGATAGGGAGTAACTTTCGTGATTTTCATTACTTTTCCTCCTGATTTGTGGCTTGCGATCAGTGCTGATCGGGTTCCTCGCTGAGGTTGAGCTTTTCATAGTTGGCGCGGAACATCTCGAAGGTAGTAGTCTCGCCGTTGAGGATGCGCTGCAGCAGACCCTCCTCGTTGTGTTCGCGCTGCTCCACGACCTCCAGCACCTGCAGGGCAATCTCCCGGGGCACCACGACCACGCTGTCGTTGTCGCCGAACACCAGGTCACCGGGCTTGACGTACACGCCGCCGATGACGATGGGGTGGTTGATCCTGCCGGGACAGAGCTTCGTGGTGGCCTTGATGCACACGTTCCGCGCGAACACGGGGAACTCCAGCTCCTTAATGAGCATGGTGTCGCGAACCGCACCCTCCATCACCAGGCCGGCTGCGCCTCTGGACTTCAGGGAAGCTGCCATCATGCCGCCGAACATGCCGCCCGCCTCGTCGAAGTCGCCGTTGGTCACCATGACCACGTCGCCGGGGCCTGCCATGGAGATGGCCTTGTGGAGCATCACGTTGTCGCCGATGCCGCACTGAACGGTCAGTGCCGTGCCGCACATGCGCAGCCCGGGCCAGATCGCGTGGATGCGGGAGCACAGCGCGCCGTCCTTGTTGGGCATGGACTCGTTAATGGACGCGCTCTCCTCCAGCGCGGCGTAGCGCTTTACAATCTCGTCGGGGACTTTTTCATAGGTTTTGATCACATCAAACATTTTGTTGCCTCTTTCTGTTTGTCGGTTGTTTCATCTGTCGGGGGGCTTCGGCCTGTCGGTACCTGTCTTGATGGCTGTCAAAACAAATACCGGTTAACGAAACCGGTTAATATAGCTTCTATCTGTAGTGTAACATCGAACACAGCGCGTGTCAAATACTTTTCAGCCGTAATAACAGATAAAAATATCAGGCGAGCTTTGTGCAGTATCCATAAATGCCGATAAAAAGCGAGGTGTGAATTTGTAGCGGTTGCGCGACCGGAAGCAGTCTGCCACAACGGCGCACGCCTTCGGGGAGAGTGGAGCTGCGCCTAATTTACTACTTACATAGTAGGCTGGTTGTTTATATCGCAGCGCACCACGTTTGTCAACAGGAAAATTTCACACCGTGCGCGCTGTCTGACGCCAGGGACAGAAAAAGCAGGGGAGGCAAGACTGCCTCCCCTGCTGCTTTATGTGGTTTGCTTCTGCGGCTTATTTCTTCCGTCGCCAGAAGGCAAAGCGCCGCGTTCCACTGCCGTCGCTTTCCCGGATGAAGCGGTCGGCGGGTATGTGCGCCAGACAGCGCATGAAGTACGCCTCGTCCGGCAGCGCGCGCTTCGGGATGATAAACGTCTGCTGCGCATTGACATAGAGCAGTACTACCCGCTTCAGTTCCACCGCGCCGGCCAGCTCGGAGAGCTTCCCCTTGAAATGGAAATTCCGGTCGGCGATGTCCACGAACAGCCAGTTGTCCTGTATTTTCACGTCGATCCCCACGCCCAGCAGGGAGTCGGCGCTGTGGCTGTGCTTCATGATGGCCCGCTCTGCATTTCCCAGCAGGATCAGAACCCAGATGCCGCAGGCCAGCACCACATAGGAGATGGCGGGGATGTCGGGCCACAGCCCGCAGGTCACGCCAAAGAAGTAGAGCAGTGCCAGCGGCAGCAGGACCAGCATGATCCGCCCGAAGGCTGCATTGCGCATCAGAACGCCATAATACATGGCGGCGCGCAGGTCTTTTGTATCGGTACTGTAATGAAATTGCATGAAAACAGCCTCTTTTCCGGCATACGGGTGCCTATTTTTCCATCTCGCTCAGACGGATCCGGCAGCTCAGACGGCTGGATTCGCCGATGGGGATCTCGTCGCTGGTTTTGCTGATCTTGATTCGGTACAGCAGCCGCTCCACGGCCAGCTGCCCCATACGCTCCAGCGGCTGCTCGATGGTGCAGATGGGCGGTACGAACATATCGCTGATGTTTTCATCGCTGTAGCCCGCGATGGTGAACTGCGGGGAACGCTTCATACCGGCGCGGTAAAAACTGCACGCCGCATGGAGCATAATGGAGATTTCCGACACGAAGATGGCGGTGGGGACCTCCCGGCTCTCTGCGTAGTACTGCTCCATGACCCGGGACACCTCCTCGAAGCCTACGCGGCGCTGCTTGCAGTCGGAGGAGAGCTGCACCTGCACACAATGGCTGTCGTCCCCGAAGAAGTCCCGGCAGGCGGCACTGGCGGCTGCCACACGGATAGCCAGCGTGTTGTACGGGTTGATGTGGGGGCGCTGCAGGATCACGATGCGCTGATAGCCCTGCTTCAGCAGGTAATTCACCACATGGCGCGTGCTTTCCGCGTGGTTGACCACCACGGAGTCCATATCCACATGCTCGGAAACGCGGTCCGCCAGCACCACGGGGAGCCGCTCTCGATCCAGTCCCTGGTAAAAGTCGCTGTTGTAGCCGCTGATGACCAGAAGGCCCTCTACTCGCTGATCCAGCAGATCCAGCGTCATCAGCCGCTCCTTCTCGGGGTCGTTCTCACTGTTGACCACCACCACTTTTTTGCCATATTTGGTGCAGGTATCGCAGATACTGCCCAGAAGGTGGGGTGTCTGGCTGGACATGATGTCCGACATGACCACCCCGATCAGGTCGCTGCAGTCTGTTTTCAGGCTGTTGGCTAGGCGGTTGGGCCGGAACCCGGTGTCGGAGATCTCCTTGGAGATGCGGTCGCGGGTCTGCTGCGACATAAATTCGTATTTCCCGTTCAGATAGCGGGAGACGGTGGTCTTTGAAACCCCCGTGCGTTTGGCGATATCGCTGATGGTAATGGATTTGCGTCCCATACCGCGTCCTCCTCTCGGCGTATATTCCGTGAAAACAGACAGCTCCGCCGTTTTGGCCCGCCGGATGCAGCTGTGTGCCGCCGCTTTGCCTGATTCTCGGATAGGAAACGAAATTAGTTTCGTTAATTATAGCAATCGTTGGCGATCATGTCAATATTTCCCTGCTTTAGCAAAAAATTTCAACATAACAATTCTATTTATACAGAAAACGACCCTTCTACTCCCGGCGGCGCAAGGCGGCCTCATGACGCAGGAAACACCGCATTTTCCGGGCTGAGAGGGGCATTTCTCATCAAATGATCGTCATAACACACAAAAAACGCGAAAAATTTTTGGCATAGTTGGCGGATGTGTAGCGGTTGACATTCTCTTCGCCATTTGTTAGCATACAGAAGACAGACATGTTAACCGGTTTCGATAATTGGAACGGAGAAAGCTGCGCTGCGCTCCGGTTGACAAGCGGGGACGGGTGTGTGCTATAACTGTATGCACTGCGCCTGCACGGCTGTACGACATCTGAAAGTGCTTTAGGAGGAGTATGTATGTTGAACGAGAATTGCGGCATCGGCACCAAAGCCATCCACGCTGGCAACGTGAAGGACGCGCAGTACGGCGCGCTGGCGACCCCCATTTATCAGAGCTCCACGTTTGTTTTTGACAGCTGCGAGCAGGGCGGCCGTCGATTTGCCGGACAGGAGAGCGGCTATATCTACACCCGTCTGGGCAACCCCACCACCTCCGTGCTGGAGGCTAAGATCGCCGCGCTGGAGGGCGGTGAGGATGCCGTGGCCTGCGCATCCGGCATGGGCGCCATTTCCGCCTGCCTGTGGAGCATTGCCGGCGCCGGCAAGCACATCATTGCCGACGGCACGCTGTACGGCTGCACCTTCGCTCTGCTGAACCACGGTATGACCCGCTACGGCGTGGAGGTGGACTTCATCGACACCTCCGATCTGGAGGCACTGAAGGCGCACCTCAAGCCCAACACCTGCGCCGTGTATCTGGAGACACCTGCCAATCCTAACCTGAAGATCACCGACATCGCTGCCGTGGCGGAGCTTGCCCACGCCTATAACAAGGACATCATGGTGGTCTGCGACAATACCTTTGCCTCCCCTGCTCTGCAGAACCCGCTGGCGCTGGGCGCTGACGTGGTGGTTCATTCCGCCACCAAGTATCTCAACGGCCACGGCGATGTTATCGCGGGCTTTGTGGTGGGTAAAAAGTCCTTTATTTCCGAGGTGCGGATGTTCGGACTGAAGGACATGACCGGCGCGGTCATGGATCCCTTCTGCGCCTTCCTGATCCTGCGGGGCCTGAAGACCCTGGAGATCCGCATGGCCCGTCACTGCGAGAACGCCAGCCAGGTGGCGGCGTTCTTGGACGCCCATCCCGCGGTGGAGAAGGTCTACTATCCGGGGCTGGAGAGCCACGAGCGCCACGAGGTGGCGGCCCGCCAGATGGCGGACTTCGGCGGCATGCTGTCCTTCGAGGTCAAGGGCGGTCGCCCCGCCGGCGTCAAGCTGGTGAACTCCCTGCATCTGGTGACGGTGGCCGTTTCTCTGGGCGACGCGGAGACCCTGATCGAGCATCCCGCGTCCATGACCCATTCCACTTATACGGAGGAGGAGCTGGCCTCTTCCGGCATCGCGGCAGGCCTGATCCGTCTGAGCGTCGGGCTGGAGAATGTGGAAGACATCATCGCAGACCTGAAGCAGGCACTGGATCAGCTTTGATCGCATGACAAGACTGAGGCCCCCGCCGAGATGCGGGGGCCTGTTTTGCGTAAGGTAACCGTCAAACCACCCCGCGCATGGACAGGCATGAGACAATAGTAACGGGACGTTGCGAAATGTTCCGTTACTGTGTAACCGTCAAAACTGAGGGTGTGTCCAGCCGCCCTCAGTTTTGACGGTTACGCCGTTTCTCAGCAAGTTCAGACAACTATTCCATCATCCACCTCGCCACGCAATCGCCTTTCTTCGGTAGATACTCGATCCGCTTCAGGGCGCTGATGTAGTACTTCGGCAGACGCAAGGTGCAGCTGAGATAGCGCTTCAGTTCTTCCGGCATGCCGTAGCGGGCATATTTGCCCTTGCGCACCGCCTCCATGATCTGCCAGGGGATGCCGTTCTCGGCGCGGGCTTTGGGCGGCGTGTGCCGACGGATCAGGTCATACACGTCCTCGCGAAAGGCGATCACGTCCAGAAAATCGACATCACCCCGGTGAATGGCGATCTGCTCCGCCCGACTCCACGCGCCCTCCGCCAGCTGCAGGCCCATGGCCTTGATGTGGTGGTAGGTGGTCGTCAGCGGCGGAAGACCCTCCAGCGCCAGAGCATCGTCCCGCAGCGCACCGATCTCGATAATGCCTTGCTGGCCATCCGATTGGACGAGCCGCAGCGCGGTCAGCTCCTCGTCGCTGTAGGGCTCCACCGTGAAAATCCCGTTCTCGTCCATGCGCTGCCAGTAGTCCGGGATGAAGTCCGTCACCAACTGCCGCATCTCGTCGGGGACGCGAAGGCTGATATCCGGCAATCGCATCGCCAGTGAGCGGCTGGAGAGCCGATGGCCGTCGCCCTCCATGCTGCCGCCGCAGACTGGGCAGACGGCGTCCGGCATGTCCCAGCCATCCTCGTAACGGTCGCGGCCGAAGGTGGTGTAGTGACAATTTGTGCAGCGGTAATGGGGCGGCAGGGGATTCACCGACGTAGCGCCCAACAGGCAGGCCAGCAGCGAGTCGTTGGTGCTGCCCAGCACCAGCACATTCTCCGGGCCGAACTCCTGCCGCATCGCCGCGACGCATCGCCACATAGGGATCCACGTGCTGCGGCCTACTAACCGCATTTCCTCCGCCAAACGTCCGTAGACCCGCTCAGACTTTCCCGCGCCGTAATACTCCTCCACCAGCTTCACCAGCAATGTCTTTTGCATAATGCGCCCTCCTTTGTTGTGGTAAGAAGGAGTATAGCAGAGGAGGTGGACAGGGAGTGTCGTTGGCAGAAAAATATTAAATCATATTGTTTCGCAAAAAATCTTCGAGATACTGACTACTGATCCTCCATTCACGCCCTATTTTCAGCGCCGGAATCAATTGTTGGGCAATCATCTTCCGTACCTGCTGCTTGGTGGTCTTCAGCAGTGCAGCAGTCTCAGCCACGGTGAGAAGTTCAGTTACGTCCACGGGTCATCGTCCTTTCTCGCGGCCAGGCTCTTCTCCTCTTTATACAAGAAGTTATGCAACCGACGCAAGTCGTGGCAGGTCAATCCCCAGTCGCCGGTCTCGTTACGACTAGGCCTGACACCATACTTTTCGCAGCTTTTTCTCAGATTCTCCTTGTCCATTTCCAGCAGACGGCATACCTCCTTGATGCTGTAGAACTCGTTTAAGTCCGAATAAGAAATGTATTGAATCATAATCTGATCCTCCTTTTGCATTTTTAGCGTGAGATAGGATTTGTGCATAGGAATCAATTTTCTTCGGCACAGCTCACGCTTCCTTATACTTATGTTTGTTATTTTATTTTAAGGCAACACCGCATGAAAAGATGAGCCATCAACGGTTGAATATGATATAGTATACATATGGATAAACAGATGACGATTTCCGCATTCAGCGATGAGTTAGCGCAGGTGCGGACAAAGAAGAAAGAGTTTCTGACTCAGATTGAGCGGATCGTCCCGTGGAAAGAATGGCTTGCCCTGATTCAACCGTGCTATTACAAAGGAGAGCGCGGCAATAAACCCTATCCGCTGGAGACCATGCTGCGGTTTTATCTGCTGCAAAACCTGTATGACTTGAGTGATGAGGCAACCGTTGCAGAAACAATCGACAGCCGCGCGTTCTCGGATTTCTGCGGAGTAGATTCCAGCAATCAGGTGCCGGACGGAGATACCCTTGGCCGTTTTCGCAATCTACTGCTCAAGAACGGATT
>CDZG01002480.1_pt1 | contig 91003 bp, 107 predicted proteins | sample 557741 | NCBI WGS metagenome assembly CDZG01 (sample SAMEA3182086, study PRJEB8094) | gut metagenome | biome: human; feature: gut; material: Stool; isolation source: human stools | place: Canada | collected 2013-01-21
ATACATTATATTTTGAAAATAAACAATAGTAAAATAAATTAAAATTTATAATTGATAACCTGGGAGTTTCCTGTTATAATTAAATGGAAAATGAATTTAAAGGGGAACATGAAATGGCAAAGGTTATTCTGCTGGCGCACACGCCGAATCCCGAGCAGACGGTTGCAGCGGCGGCAAAGCTGTGCTACAGCAGCTCGGATATAACAGGGCTTACCGACAGCCTGACAGACGAAAAGGCGGCGGCATTTGTAGAAATGCTTTCGGAAATAGGGCACGAAAGCCCAATTGAGCACGCAAGCTTTACCTTCGGTATTGAGGGGGTTTCGCGCTCGCTTTTGGCACAGATAACAAGACACAGGATGGCGTCCTTCTCGGTAAAGAGCCAGCGCTATGTGCGCGAGGGCAGCTTCGGCTATGTTACCCCGCCCGAAATTGCGGCAGATCCCGAGGCTAAAAGGATTTATGACGAAATAATGGCGGAGGACCAGCGAAAGTACGACCGCCTTGCCGAAATTTTAAAGGAAAAGCATATAAAAACCTTTATGGCTGAGGGTAAGGATGAAAAGACAGCGACCCGCCTTGCCGAGAAAAAGGCGATTGAGGACGCGCGCTTTGTGCTGCCTAACTCCTGCGAAACGCAGATGGTTATGACAATGAACGCCCGCTCGCTTAAAAATTTCTTCCGTATTCGCTGCTGCAACAGGGCGCAGTGGGAAATAAGGGATATTGCCGACCAAATGCTGGCACTGGTGTCTGCTGTGGCGCCCGAGCTTTTCAAAAATGCGGGACCCGCCTGTGTTTGCGGCGCCTGCTCGGAGGGCAAAATGTCATGCGGAAGGGCAGACGAGGTGCGCCGCCATATAGGAGAGCTTAAAAACAATGGGTAGGCTTATAGTGATTGAGGGACTGGACGGCAGCGGGAAATCCACCCAACTTGAGCTTTTGCCGAAAAAGCTGAAAGCACGCGGAGCAGACTGCCGCACCGTTTCTTTCCCGCAGTATGAAAGCGATTCAAGCGCGCTTGTGAAAATGTATCTGCGCGGCGACTTCGGCACTCACCCCGATGATGTGAACCCCTATGCCGCCTCGGCCTTTTACACGGTGGACAGGTACGCCTCGTATAAATCCGTTTGGGGAGATTATTACAACGCGGGCGGAACGGTGGTTGCCGGGCGATACACCACATCTAACGCCATTCATCAGGCTTCAAAGCTAAGCCCCGATAAATGGAAACCGTTTCTTGACTGGCTTTACGATTTTGAGTATAACAAAATAGGTATTCCGCAACCTGACAGGGTAATATTTTTGGATATGCCGATTGAGGTGTCGCAGCGGCTTTTAAACCGCCGCTACTCAGAGGACGGCGGCAAAAAGGATATTCACGAAAGCGATGTTGAATACCTTGAAAACTGCCGTAAAGCGGCGCTTTTCACGGCGGAATATTCGGGCTGGATAACCGTGCCCTGCGCTAAGGACGGCAAGCCGCGCGGAATTGAGGATATATCAGACGAAATACTTGAAAGGGTGCTTTAGTATGGTTTACGTTTTTTTAGCAAACGGCTTTGAAGAATGTGAGGCGCTTGCTCCCGTTGATATTCTGCGGCGCGGCGGCCTAAAGGTTAGTACCGTAGGCGTGGGCGGCAGTGAAATAACCGGCGCTCACGGAATAAAGGTCTGCTGCGATATAGGCGAAAATGAAATTAAAGAAAGCGATATGCAGGCGGTAATACTGCCTGGCGGAATGCCGGGCACGCTCAACCTTGAAAAAAGCGCAGCGGTGCAAAACGCGCTTGACTATGCCGCCGAACGGGGCTTGATTATAGGTGCGATATGCGCGGCACCCTCGGTGCTCGGGCACAAGGGGCTTTTAAAGGGTAAAAAAGCCACCTGTTTTCCCGGGTTTGAAAAGGACCTGATAGGCGCTGAATTTGCAGAAGTGCCCGCCCAGCGCGACGGCAATATTGTAACCGCCTGCGGTGCGGGAGCGGCTTTTGACTTCGGTTTTTTGCTGCTCGAAACGCTTTCAGGCGATAAGGCGGCAGCCGAGGAACTGAAAAAAACAATGCTTTATAAAAAATAATTTTTGCGGAGAGGAAAACAATGGACGAAAAAAATCCCGATATTATCCCCGAAAACAATACATTTGAGGACGATTTTGTAATCGGCAAGGGCTTTGAAATAAGCGAGGAGCCTATAATGCCCGAACCGAAAAAACGAGGAGCCAAGCACTCTGCGGGCAAAAACACACTTAAAAACATTATTTGGATTCTTTGCATAGTGGTAGTCTCCGTAGGTCTTGCCTTCGGCATAATTTTTGCGGGAGCGGACTATATGGGCATAGGCTTCGGCAGGGGCAAGGACTGTGAGGTTGTAATTGAGCATGGAATGTCGACCCGGCAGATAGCCGAGCAGCTAAAGGAGTGCGGCGCGGTTAAAATACCTGTGCTTTTCAGGGTTTACGCAAAGCTTAAGCATTACGACGGCAAGTTTAAATACGGGCTTTACACCTTTAATAACGAGGCGGGCTACGAGGCGCTTTCGGTTATGCTTATAGAAGAGGGCGCAAAGGCGAACAGCATTAAGGTGACTATACCCGAAATGTCCTCGGTTGACGATATTGCAAAAATTCTTGAGGAAAAGGGCATTTGCGAAAAAGCCGATTTTATCGATGAGGTTCAGCACGGCAGCTTTGATTACGATTTTGTAAAGGCTATACCTACCGAAAAGGTTTATTACAGGCTTGAAGGCTACCTTTTCCCCGAAACATATAATTTTTACTCATATGATTCCAAGGAGTGCGCGCACTTAGCTGTTGACCGTATGCTCAAAACGCTCGACAGCAAGCTTACCGAGGGAGTGCGGGATAAGATCGCAAAAAGCGGCTACACGCTGCATGAGGTTATGACCTTGGCGTCAATTGTTGAGCTTGAGGCGGGCGGCAGCCCAGAGGAAATGCCGAATGTGGCGGCGGTGTTCTACAACCGCTTAAAGAGCGACGAATACCCGAAGCTGCAATCCTCCCCAACACAGAAATACCCCTACGGCTCGGGCAAGTACGATACCTATAAATCGGAAGGCTTACCGCCCGGACCCCTGTGCTCGCCGAGTGAGAACTCCATAAAGGCGGCAGCCGACCCGACTGCGAATTTCGATTACTACTACTTTGTGACCGACGCTAAAATGAAGTTTTACTATAACAAGACCTTAACCGAGCACAACAACACGATAAACCGACTTAAAAGGGAGAACAACTGGATTGGCGATAAATAAAATTCCTGAGCTTTTGTGCCCCGCAGGTGACCTTACGCGGCTTTGCGCCGCCGTTGATTACGGCGCTGACGCGGTTTACCTTGCGGGCGAGGAATTCGGTATGCGCACCGCTGCTGCGAATTTCGGCGAGGAAGACCTGAAAAAAGGCATAGAATACGCCCATAGGCACGGTGTAAAGGTGCATATTGCCTGTAATGTTATACCGCACAATGAAGAAATAGCCCGCCTTCCCGATTTCTTGAAAACCGTGAACGCTTTGGGGGCGGACGCGCTCATAGCGGCGGATATAGGCACAATAGGGCTTATAAAAAAATACGCGCCCGATACAGAGCTGCATGCTTCGGTGCAATCCGGTATATGCAATTACGAAACGGCGAACGCGTTTTACAATATGGGGGCTAAAAGAGTTGTTCTGGCAAGAGAGCTTTCTCTTGCGGAAATTGCGGAAATACGCGCGAAAACCCCGCAGGACTTAGAGCTTGAAGCCTTTGCGCACGGCGCTATGTGCGTTTCGTTTTCGGCAAGGTGCCTGCTTTCAAGCTATATGACCGGGCGGGACGCAAACCGCGGCGACTGCGCGCAGCCCTGCCGCTGGAGCTATTCGCTTATGGAGGAAAAGCGCCCGGGGCAGTATTTTGATATTACCGAGACCGATAAGGGCACATATATTTTAAACGCGAACGACCTTTGTATGGCGGAGCAGCTTGATAAAATGGCAGCCGCCGGAATAGACAGCATAAAAATTGAGGGCAGGGCGAAATCTCACTATTATGTAGCCGTTACCGCGAATGCCTACCGCGGCGCGCTTGACAGCCTGAAAACCGCCGACGGCGATTGGAAATGCCCCGAATGGGTGACAGAAGAGCTTAACAAAATAAGCCACAGAACCTACTCTACAGGCTTTTATTTCGGCACACCGCAAAACGCGCAGACCTACCAAAACGCGGGATATATACGGGATTACTCCGTAGCGGCAATAGTTGAGGGTTATGAAAACGGCTGTATCACAGCCGTGCTCAAAAATAAATTTCTGCGCGGGCAGGAGTTTGATTGCTTAGAGCCGGGCAAGCCGCCCTTCACCGTTTTGGCAAATATGCTTTTTGACGGCGACGGAAACGAAATAGAGGTTGCTCCCCATCCGATGATGAAGCTTAAAATTCCCTTTGACCGACCTGTAAAGCCCGGCGCAATGCTCAGAATGAAGTATTAAAAAAATACCTTACGTCAATAATAAAGGCGTGAGGTGTTTTTTATGTCTGATACGGGCTTCGGCGCGGTTTTTGCAAGAAGGGCTGCAATTTCATTCTTTATTTGCGTGGTTTTGTTTTTCAGCTGTATTTTAAGGGTAGCGGTGTCCGCTCTGACGGATTATTCCGCTGTTTTAAACCGACAAAGCGGCTATAGGCTTACCGTAGGAAAGCTGCGAGGTACAATATACGACAGAAATATGGTGCCTCTTACCAACGCCGAAAGCAAAATTATAGCCGCCGTATCGCCGACACCGAGAGCAGTTACGGCTGTAAGCGGCGCACTCTACGGTGATGAGCTGCAAGGCGTGCTTGAAAAGCTGAAAGGCGGCAAGCCCGTGCTTTGCGAGGTTCCGCGGGAAATAGACTGCGACGGAATTGCCTGTATGCAGGTATACACGCATAATTCCGCCGATACGCCCGCAGTTCACCTTTTGGGCTATACCGATTCGGATCTTCGCGGTATGTCGGGAATAGAAAAAGCCTATGACGGTATTTTGTACTCGGAAAAGGAGGCGGCTTTTGTATACACAAAGGACGGCAAGGGCGATATTTTAGCGGGTGTAAAGCCCGTTGCGGAGAACGACAGCTCGGTCACGGCGGGCGGGGTACTCACTACGCTTGATATAAATATTCAGGCAATAGCTGAAACGGAGGCTGAGGCAATAGATGCGGGAGCGGTCATAATAGCCGATTCAAAAACCTCCGAAATCAGAGCGGCGGTCAGCCGTCCCGATTTTGACTGCACGGATATTGCGAAATACCTGACCGCTGATAATTCACCCCTTTTGAACCGTGCGCTTGCTGCTTTTAATGTCGGCTCGGTTTTTAAACCCTGTGTTGCGGCAGCGGGAATGGAGTCGGGCAAGGGGAGCTTCGGCTATAATTGCACGGGCAGCTGCAAAATAATCGACCGCGTTTTCAAGTGCCACAAGCGCTCGGGACATGGACTTATGACCCTTAAAAGCGGTCTTGCAAATTCCTGCAACACGTTTTTTTATAATTTCGCCTTCAACATAGGCGCGGACGCGGTTTTTAATATGGCTTCAAGCCTTAATTTCGGTAAAAGCTTTGATATATGCGAGGGAATAGCAAGCGCGGCGGGCAGCCTTCCACAGAGAGAAAGCCTTGATAATATAGCCTACCTCGCTAATTTTTCAATAGGGCAGGGGGAGCTGCTGCTTTCTCCCGCAGCTATGCTGACATTATACTGCGCGGCGGCATATGACGGCAGCTATGCGCTGCCCACAGCGGTTTCGGGCACACTGTCCGGCGGCAGATTTACTCCCGTGTCGGAGCGCGGCAGAACAAGGGTTATGACGGCGAGAACCGCAAAAGAGCTGCGGGAATATTTAAGCGCCGTTATAACCGAGGGCACGGGCAAGGCGGCAGCGCCCAAAACCGTGAGTGCCGCGGGAAAAACCGCAACGGCGCAAACCGGTAAATATGAAAACGGCAAAGAGATATGCGAGGGCTGGTTCTGCGGCTTTTTCCCCGCAGACGAGCCCGAATACACCGTAATAGTCTTTTCGGAAAACATCAGTAAGCAAAGTAAAAGCTGCGCGGAGATATTCGCCGGAATAGCCGACAGCGTCTGTGAGAGAATTGCAAAATAAAAGTTTAAACCGAGTGCGGCGGGTGATTCGGTTCGCCCGTAAACCACAAAATATTTTGCGGCGTCATTGCCGCATTTTTTTATTTCGCAAAAAATAAAAAAATGATTGACATTACCGCTTTTGTGGAGTATTATGTATTTTGTTGGAGATGATTGGAATTGTTTGCAAATGAGCGAATGAATTATATATGTGAGCTGCTCAAAAAGAACGGTGCGGTGACAACGGCGCAGGTAAGTCATGATCTGAATGTCTCGGTTGAAACCATACGCCGTGATTTTTTGGCGCTTGAAGAGGAAAACAGGCTGTTAAGGGTGCACGGCGGCGCGGTTCTGCCGAGCGGCGGCGTTGAAAGAATGCCGCTTACCGACAGGTTGGAAATAAACCGTGAGGAAAAGCGAATTTTATCGGACGCGGCGTGCGATTTCATAAAAAACGGCGATATCATTGCAGTGGACACAGGCAGCACCGCCGTGGAATTTGCCGAGATATTAAGTCTTCGCTTTAAAGAGCTGACAGTGATTACCCATTCGCTTGATGTTTTTGAGCGTTTGCAAAACAAAAGCGGCTTTAAAAATATATTGGTGGGCGGAATTTATCTGCCGGACGAAAAGGCGTTCTGCGGTCTTCCTGCGGTGGAAGCATATAAAATACTGCATTGCGATAAGGCGTTCATCACTCCTGCGGCGATATCACTGAAAAACGGCTTGAGCGATTGCGGCGAAAGGCTTATGACGGTGGAGCGGCAGATGATAGAATCCGCTGATGAGATATTTGTTTTGGCTGACAGCGATAAATTTGAAAAAACCGCGCTTTACAGGATGGCTCCCATAAGCTCGCGGTTTACCTTGGTTACGGATTCGGGACTTTCAGAGGAGCTTAAAAGTCTTTATAAAGAAAACGGCATAACGGTCGCCGCAAAGGGGTAGAGAAGATGGATAAGAACACGCAAAAGGCATGGCGAATAGGCTCTTTCTGTATCGCGACATATCTTGCAAGCTATGTAACCAGAAATATATTGAGCGTTTCCACACCGGAAATGATAAAGGAAGCGTTTTTTACAAAGGAATACACCGGTCTGCTTTCCTCGATATGCTTCATTTTTTACGCGGCGGGGCAGCTGATAAACGGCTTTATCGGCGACCGTGTGCATCCGAAATATATGATAATAATGGGACTCGGAATCAGCAGCGCCAGCACCTTTGTCATCCCCATCTTTGATAACCGAATCCTGCATTTTACGGCGTTTGCGCTAATCGGCTTCGGGCTTTCCATGCTTCGCGGACCGCTTATGAAGGTGATATCCGAAAATACTGCGGCAACACACGCACGAATGATATGCACTCTTTTCAGCATGGCGGGCTTTGCGGGACCGCTTATTGCAAGTATATTATCCATATTTTTTAAATGGAGAGCGGTCTTCACGGCAACCGGCGTAATATCGGTTATTATTACTGTGCTTGCGGTGGCGGCGATAACGACGCTTGAAAAGCGCGGCGAAATAAAATTTGTTCCGAAGTACGATAAGGGAATCGCCGGAATTTTGAATGTCTTCAAGCTGGAGGACTTTATATTTTATATGCTCATAAGCTCAATAGGCGAGATTGCGGGCTCTTCAATAACCTTTTGGATTCCTACATACACAACAGAGCATCTCGGCTTTTCAAACGACGCCGCATCAACAATATACTCGGTTGTTTCTTTTTCCACGCTTTTCACTCCGTTTATAACCCTTCTCATATATGAAAAGCTTATAAGGAACGGTATAAAGCTTGCGCTTGTAATGTATGTTATATCCGCGGTATTCTTTATAGCGGTTCGATTTACTGCAGCCCCCGTTCTAAATGTATCAATGCTGATAATTGCAAAAGTTGCGGCTGCTGCCGCTTCAAGCATCGTTTGGAGCGCATACATACCGGGGCTTGCAAGAAGCGGCAAGGTATCAAGCGCAAACGGTGTGATAGACGCGGCGGGCTATGCTATGGCGTCACTTGCGAATGTTTTGTTTTCAACCTTTGTCGGCAGACTCGGCTGGGGCGGAATCGTGAATATGTGGTATATCATAATGCTGATAGGCGCGGCGGTGTCATTCATAAAGCTCATTATGAAGAAAAAACAAAAAGCATAAAGATACGAGCCTTCGCTTTTGCGAAGGCTCGTTTGGCAGAATTCAGTTTGAAGCCTTTGCAACCGGCTCTTCTCTGAACAGCAGGGATATACACCATATGCCTGCAAGAGCTATAACGGTATATATAATTCGGCTGATTACGGCTGTGGCGCCGCCGAAAGCCCATGCAACCAGGTCAAACTCGAAAAGCCCGACCAGTCCCCAGTTTAAAGCGCCGATAATTACAAGGATAAGGCAAATCTTATCAAACATATCATCACTCCTTCTGCAAGGTTAGTTTTTGCAGAGGAAAAGCCTTTATACATTTGATTTTCCTGTAATAATCGGCAATATTATCAAATATATCTTTTTTAATTCTGCTTTGCCACAGCAAAAATCTCGGCGAATTCGGTTTCAAAGATTTTTATTAAGCTCATTCCGCTTTGATTGATATATTCCGCAATATCCTCTTTGCGGTCGGGGTGAATTTTAATTTTCCGTGTGCCGTACTCTATTGTGTCGCTTTGGCTTTTGTCAATGGAAAGCACAAACCGACCGCTGAAGTTTAACAGCGTTTTCACCTTATTGATTGCTGCTTGCTTGTCCTTTATGTGCATAAAGGTAAGCGACGAATAAATTACATCGAATTTGCGCCCGAACTCATAGCTCATAAAATCACTGCAAACAAGCGTTACATTCGTCTGTTTTTTCAGGTTTTCCTTTGCCCGTTTTACGGTTTTCTGCGAAATATCAATACCGAAAAATTCACGGCATTCGGGCGCCACACGAACGGCAAGCCGCCCTGTTCCCACGCCGATTTCAAGCACGGATTTTTCTTTTGTCAACTGCAACGAATCAATAAACTGTCGCCCGTCCCATTTGTCCATATATTCCAGCAGCGGCTCCGGGTCGCGCACGGGATCGTTGTTTTCTTTGATAAGTAGGTCATAATGTTTGGAAACAGAGGACAATTTGCAAAAGTACCGTTTTGTATCACAAAACTCTCCTACTGGCGTAACCGCAAATCCACACTTTTTGTAAAACCCAACCGCCTCGTCATCGGTTTCGGCTGTAATATTATCTATCGGAAATTGAGTGAAAATAAAATCAATTAGTTTCCTGCCGATACCGTGCTTGCGGTATTCGGGTTTCACGGCAATATCCAAAATCTCGGTGATGCCGTTTTCCGTTACGAATACAACAATACCTATATATTTTTCGCTGTTTTTGCAGGCATACACAAAAATATTTTTATCCGCCGAGTATTTTTCTGCCCTGCTTTTTAATCGCTCCGGCGTAGGATTATAGACACTGGGTTTAAGTAGTGCCAAAACCTCTGGCTGCCAAAGGCTTGCCTTTACATCTGCAAAAGAAATAAAGTTGTTTTGTTCCATACTCGACCTCTTAAATTATAAAACATAACCGACAAATGAGACGGCAATATTACCGTCAGGCATTTGCGCGGGACTTATTGAAAATTTATTTTTAAGCCATAAACGGTGTGAAGGCATATTTTCTGTTTTTACCTTGGCGCGTATTTGGTACACCTGTTCCGCTTTTGCAATTTCAATTATTTTTTGAACCATTTGCGTTCCTATGCCGCGGCGGCGCAGCTCCGGCTCAAACACTGTAATATAGTTAATAAACATTTCTTCCGCCTCGACAGGGGCGGAAATTTTTCTTTTATGCGCCCAAAGAAAGCCTACAATATCATTCCCATTTTCGGCAATAACAAGCCGCCCGTTTCCGAAGAAAAATTTATCAAGACCGTGGTGGCTGTTCAATAGTTTTTGTTTGTTATTTTCAGTGCCTAAACGAATTTTTATTTTATCGGTTTTCATCTCGTATGCTCCCGTTAAAACCGAAACTGTTTTCATCTTGAAATTGATTGAACAGTTTGCAAAACGCCTCAAGACTTGTATTATCATTAACAGTTATTTTCCCGTTAATTATAAAAGTTTTTGTATTACAATTCATTCCCGAATTTAATCTGCACATAGCCTCATACATTGCCACTTTGTTGGAATCCCATTTTAGTAGTTTTCGAGCCACATCATACGGCAGCCATTGATATTCGCTGTGTTCGTGCGAAATTGTAGGGTCGGCGTTGCACTCAAAGGCAAAGCTGTATTCAGGTATAACAAAGATATTCTTGTCCCAATGCGTTCGCATATTTTCCGTCACAATTTCCGCCGGAACGAAAGCGACACTTTTGAGTTCGGTGAGTTTTTCGGCTGTCACGCTGGTTTCTTCTTTTATTTCGCGCAGGGCTGCCTGAATCGGTTTTTCGTTATCCTCACCGCCGCCGGCAATAAATTGCCAAACATCAGAGTCTGCGCGATGAAATACGCAAAAGCACAATTCATTTTCTATAAAACGGTAGGGAACGGCTAAAATCTGAAACGGAGCGCGCATTTTTATTCCTTGCTTTGGGCTTTTAGGCTTTCAATTTCGGTTGAGAGTTTATCAAAATGCGCCTGCACTTCGTCTAAAATCGCTTTTGCGTCCAGTGCCGCGCATTTTATGTCTTCTATGCGGCAATCTAAATCGTCGGCTCTGTCCTCAATATTGTCAATGTCATCTTCGTTTCCATTTGCGCAAATGGCGATTGGGCAATCGGAAAAGGCTACATTGTTTCCGTCACCGGAAATTTCCACACTGTCAAGCGGCACATTTTCAAGCGCAATATTTGCCCCGTCACCGAGAATTTGCAGCATATTTACATTAGAATTATTGAACGATACATTTGCTCCCTCGGAGTAAATCATCACATTTTCCAGCTTTTCTTCAAGCTCTGAAATTCTTTTTTCCAACTCCGCTATTCTGTTTTCAGCGCTATTCATTTTATAAATCCCATTTTGCAAATAATTATAATTTCCGTCCGTTTATTTTTTCTGAAACCAAATCAATACACCAAAATATGAAGCACAGCAAAATCGCTGCTTGCAGGCACAGCAAAAACAAATTAAAATTTGAGCCTATGCCGGATTCTGCCTGAAGTACTGCCACAAGAGGGTAGGTATAAGCGGGATGAGCGAAGAACCCTTTAAATTGAAAATACATACACGCTGTCGTAAATACTGAGGCAGCACCGTAAAACATGGCGTTTATGTATTTTATATGATATTTCCTGTTTATCAGCCGTTTAGCGATATACAAAACAACGCAAAACAAAAAAGCAATTAAAGCCGGAAACAAAAATATGTTAAGAAGCGCTTTTTTTAAAACGGCGTCCTTGAAAAAGAGACAGCAATAATTTGTTGTGCGCAAAAACTTAGGCGTGTTGTTTTTAACCGATATTGCAGTAAATATTATACTGAACCAAATATAAACGGTGGGTATAATAAACCATAAAAGCTGTTTTGCCTTTTTCACTTAAAATCATCCTTTCGTTTTTGCACGGCGTTTTTTCGAAACTCTGCTGGGGTAGTGCCGGTTTGAGCTTTAAAAACACGGCTGAAATGCTGTACGGTTTTAAAGCCCGTCATATTTGCAATATCTTTTATGGGCACGCTTGTAAATTCAAGCTGCTTTTTTGCAACGGTTATGCGGTATTTCATAAGGTACTCTATTGCTGTAAGTCCCAGTTCCTCTTTCATCAGCACCGTAAGCGTTGTGTGGTTCATTCCGGCGGCTTTTGCTATATCGGGCAGAGTAATACTTTCATCAAAACGGCTTTCAATATACAGCACCGCGTCGCGCAGCTTTGCGTTTTTTATAATAGGCGTATTGTCCGATTTTTGATGAGTCACACCGTATCCAATCAGCCCGTACATACGCTCTAATGCAATAATTATTTCCATAAAATACGAGCGCCCGCGGCAGGACCAGTACCAATCCCGCTGATTTTGAAGCTCCTCCTGCATATCCCTTGCCGCCTGCGTTATTTTCTCAAGCTGCGCCTCGGCTATGGGTATGACATAAGCCTTATCGGTAAACGGCTTTAACAAAAATAAATCGTGCGTTGATGCAATATCGCCGTATTCTTTTTTACGCAACATCTCAAAGGACATATTAACGTTTAAAAATTCGGGATGAAAGTAAATACAGGTATACTGTGCTTTTTGCTTTGAAATAAGCATGGGGTCGGCGGTTTCGTCAAAGCAGATAAATGCAGGCGCCGCAGCGCAAAACTGCTCGTTTTCCACCTTAAATTCCAGCTTACCGGCGTTTAAAATAATAAGTAAAAAGCATTTGTCTTTTATGTCAATATTTTGAAATCGATCGTTCCTTACGCACTCAATTTTTGCAACCTTGCCTTCGTTGTATTTCCTGCCTACCGTTATGTGCCGCATACTTTTACCACCTTACCGAAATTATTTTAACATAATACGGCGGACTGCACAACAGAAAATCTTTATCCGATTAACAATATCTTTTATCTGATTTTAAATCTGATTTTATTGTCGTCTGTTTTCACGAGTTTTCAAAGCAAAAGCGCCCGGTAAACCCGAGCGCTTTTGACATTATCTTTTACACTGAGACTTCTTAAGATATTGTGTAAACCTCCGAAACGGTATAAAACAGAAATATCAAATCGGAGGTTATAATTATGCCAAGGTACAAAAAAGCCCCTTTAGGGGCGGCTGAAAAAACAATGCAGTCGGCAAACCTTTTCAGCACTCCTTGAGGGGCTTGCATGTAACGCGCCCTTTCCGGGCGACTCAAGATATTTTAACGTTGAGTTCCTTTATAACGGCGAGTGTGTTTTCAAAGGTCTCTTCAACCTTAAGATATATATAGGTATATTTGTGGCTCTTATCCACACCGCTTATCTCCACAGAAAGCAGACATTCATCGGTTATGCTTCTATAGGTTGCTTTCGGCAGATCCGAAATATATGCTTCAACCAATTTTTTGAGCTGCGCCTCGGTCACGGCGGTTTCCTCATATACAGCTTCATCATAGGAATAACCGGGAGCGGCTTCTCCTTCGTCTGTCACGGTGTAGTCCCTTGCGCTGACCGAACGGTTGCTGATTATGCTGTCCGATATCGAGCTGCGTATTTTTTTAATATGCTCGGGGCTTTTGTAAAGCTTAAGCAGCAGCGGCATGCAATCCGAATAGCTTATGTCGGTATAATTCCGTACAAAATGCCTGCCGCTTTTAAGGGTATAATCAAGGCTTAAATAATCGCCGTTATCTGTTGATTCGGTAACGATTTTTTCATGGAGCTTAAGCACCGTTTTGGGATCTTTAAAGGTTATTTCGGTGCCTGTAAACTGCACGGTCACACTTTCGATTTTGTCAGCGGCGGGAATGCGCCGGCTGTAGCCGAAGCAGTCGGTTGCAAGCATTGCGGCGAATGTACCGAGCATAACTACCGATACAACCCCCATAACAGCGGATCTTTTGATTAATTTAAAGCCGCGGTCGTTAATTGCACCGAAGGTTATTGCCGCAAGCACACCGCCCACAGCTGCGAATATCCAGAATACAGGGCTTATTTCTCCCTCGGCGAAGATCGATCCTGCACCGAACGCCGCGATTATGCCGATTATAAGTCCGCATACCGTATATATGAAATTATATGCATAGGAGATTCCGCTTTTTTCACTCTTTCTGCGGCGGTAAAGCGCAAGGCTTGCCGCCAGTGATGAAATGGTGATGATGAGCAGCGCGGTTGCAAACGCTATTTCCGACCGCCGCGAAAGCTCGCCCGAAAGCAAATTCCCAAATCTTGTGAACGCGAACCAGTAGGGGGAGGAAAGGTTTACCAGGCTGCCGGTATATGCGTCATACGGGTAGCCGCGGAGAAAATAGCTGCAAAGCGAGGAATTTATAAGCTGAACCAGCACTATACCCACATTAAAGGTAAAGAATGAGATAATAAGGTCGAAAATACTGCCGGCGCATATCATAAATATAAGCGAAAACGCCGCCAGTGCAAACAGCATAAGCAGGTTAAAGGCGTAGCCCTTTAAAATCGGTTTTATGCTGCACTCAACATATTTTGAAAGCTTCAGCCCGCACATTGCGCCGTAAACCAGCGTTACGGGAATAATTATAGGCAAAATGCTTGAGATAAGCCGCGCAAACAAGAGCCCTGTGCGGGTGGTGGGTAATGAATGAAAAAAGTCGCTTGAGCTGCGGCTGTAAAGAAACGCAAAGTTTATAAACATATAAACAAGCACCGCCGTGACCGAGGCGATAGCCGTTATCATCATAAGCAGGGGGGCTACGGAGTTCAGATTATAAGCCTTAGCCGTGTTTTCATAGATCCGCTCAATTTTAAGCAGCGTGTAAACGGGGCAGGCAAGCAGGGCTACAACCGTCATAAGCACGGTAAGCCCCGAGGTGCGTTTAAGCGAATAGGCAAACAAGCGCCTTGCGGGGTGAAAGCTATTCGGCAATGCTTTTGACGTCATATCCGTTCACCTCCAGCTCATATACAAACGTTTCTTCAAGCGACGGCTCAATACACTCCGAAAAAATGGGGGAGAGCCGATTTATATAATTCATAATTTCTTCCTCGTCGCCGCGCACTATCATTTGCAAAAGCGACCCGCTGCGCTCGGCTTTGATAACGTCAAGCCCCGAAAACGCCGTTACGTCGGGCACACCGCGAAAAGCCGCCTGAACCTTATGCAGGCTGTTTTTAAGGCTGTCCACCTCATCGCTCAATACCATATGCCCGTTATGCACAAGCCCTACGCTGTCGCACAAATCTTCAAGCTCGCGCAAATTGTGCGAGGCGATAACCGTAGTCATATTCCGCCCCGTAACGCCCTCTACCAATATGCCCTTGAGCGCCTTGCGAATGACTACGTCAAGCCCGTCGAACGCTTCGTCGAGCAGTAAATAATCCGGGGAAGAAGCTATTGCGGTTATAAGCGCCGCCTGCCGCTGCATCCCCTTTGACATGGTGGATATTTTAGCCTTATAATCAAGCGGAAAAATTTCGAGCAGGCGGTTGTAAAGCGTGTTATCAAAGCGGGGGTAAAGTCTGCGGTAAAAATCCGCCGTTTCTTTTATTGAGGCGTTCGGCATAAAATACGGCGTATCGCCGAGGTATGCAATGCGCGCTTTTATTTGCGGGTTATCAAATATTTTTTCACCGTTTGCCGTAATGCTGCCGCCGTCGGGCATATACACGCCAGATGCAAGCCTTAAAAGGGTTGATTTCCCCGAGCCGTTTGAGCCGACAAGCCCGTATATAGAGCCCTCGCCGATTGTGACGTTTACAGAGTCGAGCGCCTTTTTGCCGCCGAATATTTTAGTGAGGTTTTCAGCCTTTATCATTTTACGCCCTCCTCTTTTTCAAACATTTCGGAAACTATTTCCAAAAGTTCCTTTTCTTTAAGCCCCAACTCAGCCGCGGCGGATACCGCCGCGCGGAAATCTCTTTTTGCCGACATTATAACCGCGGTGTCCGCCGCGGCGTCGTCCGATATAAACGACCCCTTGCCCTTTACCGAGTATATAATGCCGTTGCTTTCAAGTATTTGGTAGGCTTTCTGTATAGTATTCGGGTTTACGCCCAGCTCCACCGCGAGGGCGCGCACGCTCGGCAGCTGCTCGCCGCTTTCAACGAGTCCCAGCGCTTTCATACGCACAAAGCCGTTCACTATCTGGTCGCAAATAGGAACACCGCTTTTATAACTAAGCTTGAGCATAACGCACCTCCCCGAAACTGTATTAGTCTTTATAGTACAGTTAAATAATACACTGTAACGCGCCGTTTGTCAATAAAAAATTTATGAATTTTATCATCTTGCAAAAAATGCCGAAAGTTGTATAATATAATAGTTTTAAAAATACTTTAAGGGGTTGTTTATTTTGGGTGCATACGGATATTTACTTGCATTGGCGCTTATATTGCTTTTTACGAAAATTTTCGGGCTTGCAACCGCGCACGTTCATCTGCCGCAGGTAGTGGGCGCGCTTATTGCGGGCATACTTTTGGGGCCGAGCGGAATAGGAATACTCCACGAATCGGATTTCCTTACAAAAACCGCCGAAATAGGCGTTATAATGCTGCTTTTCATTGCGGGAATCGATACGGATATAAACGAGCTTAAGCACACGGGTCCCGCCGCCTGCTTAATAGCCGTTTTGGGCGTTGCGGTGCCTATAATCGGGTGCGGCGGCGTTTACTGGCTTTTCTTCTCGCGCAGCCTTTCATATGCAAGTTTTATGAAATCGGCGTTTGTGGGCATTGTTTTTGCGGCGACCTCTGTAAGCATAACTGTTGAAACGCTAAACGAAATGGGCAAGCTTAAAACAAAGGTGGGGGCAACGCTGCTTTCCGCCGCTATAATTGATGATATCATAGGTATAGTGGTATTGAGTATCTTATCGGCTATGAGCGACAGCTCGGTCAGCCCCGCTATTGTAACCCTTAAAATATTCGGGTTCTTCATATTTACCGCCGTGGTCGGATTCATAGTATACAAGGTGTTCAAGCGCATAGCTATAAACCACGCCACAAGCCGCCGCGTGGCGGTGTGGGCAATGGCTTTCTGTTTTATTATGGCGTTTTGCGCCGAAAAATTTTTCGGCGTGGCGGATATTACCGGCGCATATTTTGCGGGCGTGATACTCTGCAACGTTACCGATTCGCGCCAGTATGTGGCAAAAAAGGTGACCGCCGCATCGTATCTTGTTTTCTCGCCTGTATTCTTTGCGGGCATAGGCCTTAAAACCGAGCTTAACGGCATAACGCCGAATATAATAGTTTTCGCGCTGGTGCTGGCGGTAATGGCGGTAATAACCAAAATTATCGGCTGCGGGCTGGGCGCTAAAATCTGCAAAATGACTTCGCACGAGTCCTTAACCGTAGGCGTGGGAATGGTGGCGCGCGGTGAGGTTGCGCTTATGGTGGCGCAAAAGGGAATCGACAGCGGAAATATCGATCCGCATGTGTTCCCCGCAATAGTGCTTTGTGTGGTTATAGCCGCGCTTGTAACACCGGTGCTTTTAAAGCTTGTAATTTCAAAGGGAAATGCTGCAGGCGGCAATACCGAGCCGCAGCCGGCAGCTTGAATCTTACAAAACCGTTAGAATTAAAGGGGAATTTGTAAGCCGATTCAATGGCGATGCAAATTCTCCTTTGGTATAATTACGGCAGAAATAACAAAGGAGGATTTTTGTTGTGAGGTTTCGGACGGGAAGACCGTTTTAACGGTTACCCACTCTGTAAAGGCAGCGAGCCGTGCCCACGCGTTCATATATAAATTAATATCCAATTCCTACTATGCCGTAGTGAGCGGAAAAGGCTCCGAAAAATAATCCATGCGAATTAACAAAATTCTTCCTTTTTCATATTTTATGAAGAGGAAGAATTTTTATTTTCAGGGGGAGGATACTATGCCTATAATATATTTAAGTCCGTCCACACAGGAATTCAACCCTTATTACGGCGGGGGAAACGAAGAATATTATATGAATCTTATAGCCGACGCAATGGAGCCGTACCTTGCGGCAAGCGGCATACAGTTTACGCGCAACACACCCGATATGACCGCTGCGTCCTCGATTGCCGCTTCGAACGCCGGGAATTACGACCTGCATTTGGCGCTGCATTCAAACGCCGTAGGGAGCGGTCAGCAGTCCACCGTGCGCGGAATAGATGCTTACTATTATCCCGCAAGCGTTAACGGCAAGCGCTTTGCAGATATCGCGGCAAATAATTTACAGCTTATATATCCGCTGCCGGGAATGGTGAAAACCGTTCCGACGACAAGGCTCGGCGAGGTTGCAAGGGTAAGGGCGCCCGGCGTGCTTATAGAGCTCGGTTATCACGATAACCCGCTTGACGCCGACTGGATACGGAACAATATAAATAATATCGCCGAAAATCTTGTGCTGTCACTTACGGAGTATTTCGGAATACCCTTTAATATGCCGCAGCCCATACAGGTGGGATATGTCTCAACCGAGGGGTCGAACCTTAATATCCGCTCGCGCCCGGATATCGGCGCGCCTATAATCGGCAAAATACCGAACGGCTCGGAAATTGTAATTTACAATCGTCTGCCCGAATGGGATTTGGCAGGCTACGGCGGAGTTATGGGCTATGTGAGCAGCCGTTATGTGGCGGTATAAATTAATTGAGCGTGCCGAATTTTCGGCACGCTACCTTCGAAAATGCCGTTCAGCATTCTTCAATCAGCCGTTCAAGCTCCTTTGCGGCAACGCTTAAGGGCTGCTCCTTACGCTTTATTAAAACAATATTTCGCTCGGGAATTTTTTCCTTTAAATCAATTATATTTACGTCTTCGCTTTGCAAAAATTCCTCGGGAACAAACCCCACGCCGAGGTCTGCCGCTACCATCGGTAATATCTGGTCGGCGGTAAACGCTTCAATATCGGGGCGGTAGGTAAGCCCGTGGGAAGAAAAGAAGCCCGAATAAAACTCAAAGGACTTTGTGTCCTCACCGAGTGAGATGAGCGGGTAATTCGTCAGCTCCGAAAGAGAGACCTGCCTGTTTGCAAGGCTTGAAAAGTACGGCGAACACACCGCAACCTCGTTTACGGGGCGTATGACCCTTTCTGTTAATGACGCGGAGCGGACGGTCGGGGTGGTCACAACTGCAATATCCGCCGTTCCGCCCTTTAAGGCGGCTATTGCCTGCGGGGTGGAGTGGTTGCTTATTCTTATATGTATACCCGGGTAGCGCAGCCTGTATTTTTTAAGCACGGGCAAAAGCAGGCAGCGCAGCGCCACCTCGCTTGCCGCAACATATACGCTGCCCGAGCGCAGTGAGCGGCTGTCGGTAATTTCTGCTTCGCCCATTTCTATATGCTCATACGCTATTTTTATATGCTCATAAAGCCTTTTTCCCTCGGGCGTCAGTTTCATTCCCTGGTTGCTGCGGGAAAAAAGCGCGCAGCCAAGCTCTGCTTCAAGGTTTTTAATTGTTCGGGTCAAATTAGGCTGACTGTTAAGCATCAGCTTTGCCGCCTGGGTTATATTGCCGTATTTCGCAACATAATAAAACACACGGTAATAATCATAGCTTATATACATTTTTTGCACGCTCCGCAATATCAAAATGATATTATAATCATATCTATTATATATTTTACATATGTGGATAAAATGATTATAATATAGCAGTCAACAAAAGTCAAGGCTTACGGGGGCGGTTATATGGACTATAAAAATGCGGATATGTATGCGCTTATGTGCGAAAGGGATAAATGCGCGGCTGAGCTTGCAAAATATGCAAAAAGCGGGCTTTCGCTTGATCTTTCCCGCGGAAAGCCCTCGGCGGAACAGCTTGCGCTTTCGCTTAATATGCTGGATGTTTTGGATCACCGCAGCATTTTAGACAGCGAAAGCGGTCAGGACTGTCGCAACTACGGCGGGCTTGACGGCATAGAAGAGGCAAAAAGGCTTTTAAGCCATATGATGGGCACGCACTCGGTAAACACCATAGTGGGCGGAAACAGCAGCCTTACAATGATGTACGAACTTGTAAGCCACGGCATGACTGACGGAATATGCGGCGCGAAACCGTGGCAGGAAATAAAGAACCGCAAATTTTTATGTCCCGCCCCGGGGTATGACCGCCACTTTGCAATAACCGAACATTTCGGGTTTGAGCTGATACCTGTCGGTATGACCGAAAGCGGACCCGATATGGACGAGGTTGAAGAGCTTATAAAGGACGAAACGGTAAAGGGCATTTGGTGCGTTCCGAAATACCAGAACCCGACGGGAATTGTTTTCAGCCCCGAAACGGTGCGAAGATTTGCCGCGCTGAAGCCCGCGGCGGAGGATTTCCGTATTTTTTGGGATAACGCGTACTGCATACACGCCTTTGACGGAGAAAACGCCGAAATACCCGATATAATAAGCGAATGTGAAAAAGCGGGAAACGCCGATTTGGTTTATGAATTTTGCTCCACAAGCAAAATTACATTCCCGGGCGCGGGCATTTCCGCACTTGCCGCAAGTCCTACAAATTTAATTGATATAAAATCCTTTTTGAAGTTTTCCACCATAGGACCCGATAAGCTCAATCAGCTGCGGCACGCACGGTTTTTCAAAAACAGCGCGGGACTGCGGGCGCATATGAAAAAACATGCCGAAATATTAAAGCCTAAATTTGAAGCAGTGTATAAAACCTTGAAAGAGGAACTCGGCGGCGTCGGCATTGCCGACTGGACTACGCCGAGCGGCGGTTATTTCCTTTCCATTAATACGCTGCCGGGATGCGCAAAAAAGGTTGTTGAAATGTGCGGAGAATACGGAGTGAAATTTACGCCGGCGGGGGCGTCCTTTCCGTACGGCTACGACCCCGAGGATAAAAATATTCGCCTTGCGCCGTCGTTTGCGACGGTTGAAGAAATAACGCAGGCAATAAAGGTTTTGTGCCTTTGCACAAAGCTTGCGGCAATAGAAAAGCTTATGAAGGAGAGAACTTAAAATGGCGGAATTACTTGAAACGGTTATGACGGCGGTATTTGATATTGCACTGCTTTTCCTGGTTATTTACTCGGCAAATGGCAGGACGGCTAACAGCGGCACGCGGCTTGTGGCGCTTACATTCAGCTTAGGCTTTTTGCTCGGTATTTTGTCTAAGTGCATTGCGGGCGGCGGTTACGCCGTAATGACCCTTTCGGCGCTCGGGTTTATGCTTTCTTATATGCTTTTTGTTTTCAGTATTCCCGAAAAGAGGAAGCACAATGAAAAGCGGTAAGCCCTTTAGGGGGCAAATGTCCGACAGCTTCAGGGCGGCGGTGTTTATAATTTTGTCGGGCGGATTTCAGGACGCATATACCTACACCTGCCGCGGCGAGGTTTTCGCAAATGCCCAAACGGGAAACATTGTGCTTTTAAGCACGGCGCTTTACGGGCGCGAGTGGCAAACGGTTTTAAAATATCTCGTTCCGGTGCTTTCATTTTTGGTGGGCACGGCGGTTGCCGAGTTTATTCACATAAAGCTGAAATGCTATGAAAAGCTGCACTGGCGGCAGATAATACTGCTGCTTGAAATACTTTTGCTTTTTTCGGTGGGCTTTCTGCCCGCAAAAGTTGAGCCGCTTGCAAACGCGTTTGTTTCGTTCGTCTGCGCTTTGCAGGTGCAAACCTTTCATAAGGTGCGGGGGCACGCATACGCCAGCACTATGTGCATAGGTAATATGCGCGCGGGCACTGAGGCGCTTTGCGCATACTTCCGCGTGCGGGATAAGGAAATACTTAAAAAAGCAATAACCTATTTCGGCGTTATATTTGTTTTCGGCATAGGCGCGGGGCTCGGCAGCGTGCTGACATGCGCGGCGGGATATAAGGCAATATGGCTTTGCTGCGCGCTGCTTTTTATAAGCTTTTGTATGATGTTTGTGCCGGAGAAAGATATGTAAATAATGTCTACTGAATAATTGCATTAGCAAATGCAATTATATAAAAGCGAGTTAAAATCTCGATTTTATGGATCAAAACCTTTGTTTTGGCCGTCAGTATCCATTGATTGTCGCCTGATTTTAAAAAGAATCAAAATATGATTCTTTTTAAAGTGCAAGGTTTTTTCGCAAAAATGCGCAAAAACCTTGCACCTGAACAATTCAAAAGTTTACACCAACATGCTCGGGTTAAGGTATTTTTGAATTGTTCAGCAGGCATTAAATAAATGCGGCGACAGACATGGGCTCCCTCTGACGAGGGAGCTGCCAGCCGTATGGCTGACTGAGGGAGAGAAAAGGCAGAGCTTTTATGAATTTTAAACCCTTTCTCTCCTTCCGTCTCGCTCCGCGAGCCACCTCCCTCGTCAGAGGGAGGCAGGAAGCGGGGTTAATTCAGTGAAACATAGTCTGAACGCCGTCAACAAAATCGCCCACGGCTTTTACAAGCTTTGCCGAACCCTTGGTAATGTTTTTATTATCGTTAAGCATTACCTTGCCCACGGCAAGCGCTGCGGCGCCGGCTACCATTCCGGCTCCGAGACCTTTCATAAATGTCATTGTTCCGTTTTGCATTTTTAACCCTCCTTTTTTAGTTATTATATCCCGAAAATTCGGCATTTTATAATGTTGTGAAAAAAATAACAGATAAATCAAAAGAGTAAGTTAATATTTGTGTAAAAATAGGCTTGACATTATTGGGCAAAAGTAATAAAATAGTACAATAATTGCGAGGGGGTATGCTTTACGGTCGGCGGTTTGATTGCGTTTATATTCGGAATAGCGGAAGCGCTGATGCTTAAAAGCGCGCTTTCCTCCTTCACTTCGGGAAATTACACCAAAGCGGTTACGCTTGTGTTCATAAAGCTTTTGCTTTACGGCGCGGCTGCCGCACTGCTTGTATTTGTATTTCCGAAGTCACTTTATGCCTGCCTTATCGGCTATGCGGCGGGTCTGCCGCTGGCAGTAGTCGGTTGGTTTATATATTACACTGTGCATACCCAAAGGGTAAAATCGGGGGATGATAAAAACGAAAGCAATAACAATAACTGAATTTGCGTTTTCCGCCGTGCTTTTTTTACTGGGATTTATAGGCTACTGCGCCGTTCATTCCTATATTAAGCACCACGGGGAAACAAAGGAGCTGAAAAAACGCTCAGTGCTGCTTTTGGCGCTTGCCGTTATAGCCGCGTGGTTCTTTATAGGCACGGCGGTAACATCGGTTTCAAGCGGTAAAGCGGGCATGAATGTTGAATTTGAAATGTTCAGCGAGCGGGTAACGCTTTTCGGCGTTTCATTTGCGCAAACTACGGTGCTTACCTGGATAATAATGCTTATAGTGCTTGTTTTCTGCCTTATTTTCAGGTTTATACTGTTCCCGCGCTTTGATAAGGACAGACCGAAAAACGCCTTTCAGAACGTAATGGAGCTTGCGGTCGAGGCAATGGAAAGCTTCACCAAAGGCGCCGTGGGCGATTATTCCGAGAAATTAGCGCCCTATATGTTTTCGCTTGCGGTGTTTATGGTTTTCTCGGCGGCGTCGGAGCTTTTCGGCTGCCGACCGCCCACATCCGATCTTTTAATAACCCTTTCAATGGGTCTTATAACCTTTGCGCTTATTAACTTCTACGGTGTAAAGAAAAAGGGGTTCGGCGGAAGAATAAAATATCTTTCAAGCCCTACGCCCGTAATACTGCCCATGAAGATATTGAGCGACGTTGCGGTTCCTATTTCGCTTGCCTGCCGACTTTTCGGTAATATGCTCGGCGGAATGATAGTAATGGACCTTTTAAAATCAGTTTTAGGCGGCTATGCGTCGGGTATTCCGGCGGTGGCGGGGCTTTATTTCAACCTTTTCCACCCGCTTATACAAACATATATTTTCATAATACTTTCGCTTACGTTTATAAACGAGGCAATCGAGTAACAGGAGGAATTTAAAAATGGTAGCAATTGGTGCAGGTTTGGCAATTTTAACGGCGGTGGGCGCTGGTCTCGGTATGGGCATTGCAACAGGCAAGGCGGTTGAGTCGGTGGCTCGTCAGCCCGAGGCTTCGGGTAAAATAAACGCGATACTGCTTTTAGGCTGCGCGCTGGCGGAATCAACGGCAATTTACGCTTTCGTTGTGGCGCTTATTTTGGCTGCAAAAGTATAATTTGAACGGAGAATCATCATGTTCGGTTTGCAAATATCAGATGCCGTCAAGGATCTGATAATAAATATAATCAATATAATCGTTCTGTTTGTTATTGTTAAGTCGCTTGCGTACAAGCCGGTCAAAAATTTTCTTGACGCGCGCAAGGCGAGAATAGACGAAAGCCTTAAAAACGCCGAGAACAAAAATGCCGAGGCTGACGCTTTAAAGGCACAGTATGAGGACGCTTTAAAGCAAAGCAAGCAGGAAAGCGATAAGATTATCGGTGAGGCGGAGCTTTCCGCACAGAAAAGAGCCGCCGAGATTACATCTGACGCCGATAAAAAGGCGGCTGACATTACCGAAAAGGCAAGAAAGGACGCCGAGCGCGAGTACAACGAGCGTATGTCGGGGCTCAAAGCGGATGTTACCGATATAGCCTTTGATATTTCAAAGAAAATTCTTTCGCGCGAGGTTACAGACGCCGATAATATGGCGATTGCCGATGAGTTTTTCTCGAAATACGGGGAAAAGGAAGAAAAAGTATGAAAACGGTAGTTATAACCGCTGCGGAGAATATGTCGGACGCAACCTATGCCCGTATATGCCGCGGTTTCCGCGAAAAATTGGGCGATGACTTAAAGTTTGAAAAAGTAACCGATAACAGCATTATCGGCGGCTTTATTGCCGACGCGGACGGTGAAATTTACGATTTGAGCATTTCCTCACAGCTTAAAGAAATGCAGAAAAAAATTGACGGATAAGGGCGGTGTAAGCAGTGCCGGAAATTAAAAACGAAGATATAGGCAGCGTTCTTAAAAAAAGAATAGCCGATTTTCACACCGCGCCGATAGTATACCGCTGCGGTAGGGTTTCAAGCGTGGGCGACGGCGTTGTAAGGGTAAAGGGCTTGCCTGACCGCCTTTACGGCGAGCTGCTCGAATTTGAGGGCGGAGTTTACGGTATGGCGCTTGACCTTGAAGAAGACGGCGTGGGCGCCGTGCTTATGGATAATTCCGATTCCGTAAGCGTGGGCAGCACCGTTAAGGGCACGGGCGTTGTGGCTGAGGTGCCTGTTGGTCAGTCGCTTATAGGCAGGGCTATAGACCCCATAGGCAGACCGCTTGACGGCGAGCCGCTTATTGCAAAGGAGTACCTGCCGTGCGAGAGAACGGCGCCTACAATTATGCAGCGCCGCCCGGTGGATAAACCCCTTGAAACGGGAATACTGGCTATTGACAGTATGATTCCGATAGGCAGGGGTCAGCGTGAGCTTATTATAGGCGACCGCCAGACGGGTAAGACCTCAATAGCGATTGATACGGTCATAAACCAGAAAAACAGCGACGTTTTGTGCATTTACTGCGCGATAGGTCAGAAAGCCTCTAACATATCGCAGATAATAGAAACGCTTAAAAACACGGGGGCTATGAAATACAGCGTTGTGGTTGCCGCCACCGCGTCGGACAGCCCCGCAATGCAATACTTAGCGCCTTACGCCGCCTGCGCCGTGGCAGAGGGCTTTATGAAAACGGGTAAAGACGTGCTTGTAATATACGACGATTTATCAAAGCACGCCGTGGCTTACCGTACCATGTCGCTGCTTTTACACAGACCACCCGGACGTGAGGCATACCCGGGTGATGTTTTCTACCTGCACAGCCGTTTGCTTGAGCGTAGCGCCTGCTTATCGGAAGAGCTCGGCGGCGGCAGCATTACCGCAATGCCGATAATTGAGACTATGGGCGGAAATATATCCGCATATATTCCGACCAACGTTATTTCCATAACCGACGGTCAGATATACCTTGAAACAGAGCTTTTCCACAGCGGCGTTCGCCCGGCTGTTAATACCGGTCTTTCGGTTTCGCGTGTGGGCAGAGCGGCGCAAAGTAAAGCAATGCAAAAGGTTTCGGGCTCTTTGCGTATTGACCTTTCGCAATACCGCGAAATGGCGGTGTTTACGCGTTTCGGCAGTGATGTTGATGAATCAACCAGAAAGTTGCTTGACCGCGGCAGAACCCTTACCGAGCTTTTAAAGCAGCCGAAAAGCCGCCCGTACACACTGTTTGAGCAGGTGGCGCTGCTGTTTGCTTACCGTAACGATATTTTTACGGGTGTGCCCGAAGCAGAGCTTAAGGCATTTGCGGGGGATATGCTGGGTAGCCTTAGCAAAAACCTTTCCGCCGTGCGCGATACGGTGAATGAAAGCGGCGCTTTAAGCGATGAAAACGCCGAGCGTATGAAGACGGCGCTTACTAATTTTAAGGAAAATTCTGCATATGGAAAACATCAGTGAATTAAAGCAGCATCTTCACGCCGTTACGCAGACAAGGCAGATATCAAACGCAATGTATCTGCTTTCCACCTCGCGTATCAGGAAATCGATGCAGAATATTGACTACAATCTCACATATATGCGCAAGCTGCGTGCCACTATGAAGGATATTGTATCCAAAACAAAGCATAACTCTTTAAGCGACCCGTTTATTGAGCTTACCGAGGGCGGCAAGGCGCTGTTCTTTGTAATCACCTCGGATAAGGGGCTTTGCGGCGGCTACAATTCCGCAGTAGTCTCCTTAGCGCTGCAAAAAATGCGGGAGTATAAGGAAACGGTGGTTTATTCCTTAGGGCTTAAGGGCACCGAAATGTTTTTATCCCGCGGAATAAAGCCCGATGAAAGCTGGTACGGCGCGTCGCAGCGCCCCTCGCTTTACTCGGCGCGGGATCTGGGTGAAAGAATAGTCGAGCTTTATGACGACTGCACGGTAAGCGAGGTTTATATAGTTTATACCGAATATGTAAATTCTGCGGTGCAAAGGCCTGTTTGCAAACGTGTTTTACCGCTTTTACGGCGCGATTTTGACGATGTTGAATACGAAAATAAATACACCGCCGAGGTGATTTACGAGCCGGATTTGCAAACGGTTTTTGACCGGATGGTGCCGCAGTATGTAATCGGTATGATGTACGATATTATGATGCAGGCGGCGGCGAGCGAAAACGCCGCAAGAATGACGGCAATGCAGAACGCAACCAAAAACGCCGATAAAATGATTGCAAAGCTGACAGAGCAGATAAATGCCGTGCGCCAATTAGTTATTACCAACGAGATAACCGAAATAGCGGCGGCAACACAGGTACAGAATAACGGAGTATAGGTGACGCTTAATGGAATACACGGGTAAAATAATTAAAATATCGGGACCTGTTATAGATATTCGCTTTGATAACGGGCAAATACCGCCTATAAATGCGCTTGTTACCGTTGAGGAATACGCAAAGCACGCCGAAATAGCCGCGCATTTGGGCGGCGGCGTTGCGCGCGCAATAGCGCTTGAAGCAACAGAGGGCTTGCGCTGCAACCTTAAAGTAACATCCAACGGCAAGGGCATTGAGGTGCCCGTGGGTAAAGAGGTTATAGGCCGCGTGGTTGACGTTCTCGGCAGACCGATCGACGAAAAGGGCGAAATAAAGGCGGAAAAATACCTGCCCATACACCGCAGCGCACCCCCGCTTAATAAGCAAAAGCCCGCAACCGAGCTGCTTGAAACGGGAATTAAGGTAATAGACCTTTTGGTGCCCTATGCCAAGGGCGGTAAAATAGGTCTTTTCGGCGGCGCCGGCGTTGGTAAGACCGTGCTTATAATGGAAATGATTCACAATATCGCCGTAAATCACGGCGGCTACTCGGTGTTCACGGGCGTGGGCGAGCGCAGCCGCGAGGGCAACGAGCTTATCCACGATATGGAAAAGAGCGGCGTTATTGAAAAATCAATACTTGCGTTCGGGCAGATGAACGAGCCCTCGGGCAGCCGTATGAGGGTTGCTATGACCGGGCTTACAATGGCTGAGTATTTAAGGGACGAAAAAAATCAGGACGTGCTTTTGTTTATAGATAATATCTACCGTTTTGTTCAGGCGGGTAACGAGGTAAGCGCCCTGCTCGGCAGACTGCCGAGCGCGGTCGGCTACCAGCCTACCTTAGCGCAGGAATTAGGCGAGGTTGAGGAGCGCATTGCATCTACCGATAAGGGGTCTATTACCTCTGTTCAGGCAGTTTATGTTCCGGCGGACGACCTTACCGACCCCGCGCCTGCCACAATATTCACCCACCTTGATGCTACCACCGTTTTATCAAGAAGCATTGCGGAGCAGGGCATTTACCCCGCAGTTGACCCGCTTGAGTCAACAAGCCGCGCGCTTGAGCCCGAAACGGTGGGCGAAAAGCATTACAGCGTAGCCCGCAGGGTTCAGGAATGCCTGCAAAGATACGACGATTTAAAGGATATAATCGCTATTTTGGGTATGGAAGAATTATCCGCAGAGGATAGGCTTACGGTTTACCGCGCGAGAAAGATTCAGAACTTCTTATCGCAGCCTATGAGCGTTGCAAAGGCTTATACCGGCGCCGAGGGACGCTTTGTGCCGCTTGACGAGACGATTGAGGGCTTCCGTCAGATAGTCGACGGCGAGGTAGACGACCTGCCCGAGCTCGCCTTCTTTATGGTGGGCAATATTGAAGAGGCAAAGGAAAAAGCGAAAACGCTTTAAGCAAAGCCAACAAGTTCGAATCCGCCTTAAATGGCGGAATTTCGGTACTTTTAGGCTTGTCGTCATTGCAAGGCGTTAGTCTTGCCGCTTCCTCCGCGCCCAAAATCCCTCGAAATTACGCCTATTTCAGGTCGTAGAATTTTGAAACGGGCGATTTTTTGGATTGCGCGGCGCAAAACGCAGCCAAACCTAACGGTTTGGTGAGTATTTTAACAATGCAAGGCAGAAAATCAACCCTTCAAAATCGGGTTCGAATTTGTCGGTTTTGCTTAAGGTTGTAGTTGTATTATGGACGGATTTTTACTTGAAATAATCACCCCCGAAAAGCAGTTTTTCAAAGGCGAGGCGGAACAGATAATCTGCGAGACCGAAAGCGGAAAGCTGGGAATTTTAAAGGGGCACCAAACAATGGTTTCAGCCCTTGAAATAGGGGAAATACAGATAAAGGTAAACGGCGAATGGAAAAGCGCCTTTATTTCCGAGGGCTTTATGGAGGTAAGGCGCGACGAGGTGGTAATATTCTCGCAGTGCTGCCAGTGGCCCGATGAAATTGACGGCGCGCGGGCAGAGGAATCACGCATACGCGCGCTTGACAGATTGCACCTTGCCGAAAATATTAAGGAGCACCGCCATAACGAGATATCCTTGGCGCGGGCAATGGCGCGCTTAAAGGTTAAAAACAAATTATAAAAAGTGTAATACAATAAAGAAATCGCGCTTCGGAGCACCATTTTGGATGCCTCGGAGCGCGATTTTTAACTGTCAATCGTATGCGGATGAGGATTACGGCATATTGTTCTGTATATATTCAACCACATCGCCTATTGTTTTGAGGTTTTCAATTTCCTCATCGGGAATTTCAACCTCAAATTCATCCTCTATGGACATAAGAAGCTCGACAACATCAAGACTGTCCGCTTCAAGATCCTCTGCGATTTTGGTGTCCATTGTCATTTCTTCCGGATCTGCGTCCAGCTGTTCTGCCAATATTTCTTTGATTTTTTCAAATACCATAATAAAATGCCTCCTGAAAATTTCAACCGCCGTTTTTATGGCGCGGCGGAAATATACTAAACAAATAATATGTTCTTCCGGCGCGTTTGTCAATATATTTTTATACTTTTTTAAAAAAAATATCCCGAGAAGGGGAAAAGCGTCTGAAAACTGTTGCAAAGCGGAGCGTTTTAGTTTATAATACAAAGTGATTATTTATCAACGAAAGGTGGGAAAGAACGCCGCGGCGTTCTTATGTATGGCTAAAGAAAAACTGGTGAAATCCATAACCTCAATGGACGAGGATTTTGCAAAATGGTACACGGATGTTGTGCTTAAGGCTGATTTAATCGACTATTCCTCCGTTAAGGGCTGCATGATAATCCGTCCATACGGCTACGCAATCTGGGAAAATATTCAGCATATAGTTGACGGTATGTTCAAGGCGACCGGACATGAAAATGTTTATATGCCTATGTTTATACCCGAAAGCCTGCTGCAGAAGGAGAAGGATCATGTTGAGGGCTTTGCCCCCGAGGTTGCATGGGTGACCCACGGCGGCGATGAGAAGCTTGAGGAAAGGCTCTGCGTGCGCCCGACCTCCGAGACCCTTTTCTGCGATCACTTTAAGAATATTGTTCATTCCTACAGGGATCTGCCGAAGCTGTATAACCAGTGGTGCAGCGTTGTACGCTGGGAAAAGACCACCCGCCCGTTTTTGCGCTCGCGCGAGTTCCTCTGGCAGGAGGGTCATACTCTCCATGCAACCGCAGAGGAAGCAAGGGAAGAAACTATCCGCATGCTCAATATTTACGCCCGCTTTGCCGAGGAATCGCTTGCTATTCCGGTTGTAAAGGGCGAAAAGACCGCAAAGGAACGCTTTGCGGGAGCGGAGGCTACATACACCATTGAGGCGCTTATGCACGACGGCAAGGCACTGCAAAGCGGAACCTCGCACTATTTCGGCGACGGCTTTGCCCGCGCCTTCGGAATAGAGTATACCGATAAAAACAATAACCCCGTAACCCCGTTTGAAACCTCATGGGGCTTATCCACCCGCCTTATAGGCGCCATAATCATGACCCACGGTGACGACAGCGGCTTGGTGCTGCCCCCTGCCATAGCGCCGATACAGACAGTTTTAATACCGATTGCGACCCACAGGGATGGCGTGCTCGATAAGGCAAACGAGGTATACACCCGCATGAGTAAAATCTGCCGCGCCAAAATAGATTTGGGCGAGCAGTCGCCCGGCTGGAAATTCGCCGAGTACGAGATGAAGGGCGTTCCGCTGCGCGTGGAACTCGGACCGAAGGATATTGAGAACAATCAGTGCGTGGTTGTTCGCCGCGATAACGGCGAAAAGACAGTCGTATCCCTCGATGAGCTTGAAACAAAGCTGCCCGAGCTTTTGAAGGCGGTGCATGACGGTCTTTACAACAAGGCGCTTGAACGCCGCGCGGCAATGACCTTTGAGGCGCATAACCTTGAAGAAATTAAGGAAATAGCCGATACAAAGCCCGGTTTTATAAAGGCTATGTGGTGCGGCGACCGCGAGTGTGAGGATAAGCTTAAGGAATACGCGGGAATCACCTCGCGCTGCATTCCGTTTGAGCAGGAGCATATCGACGGAAAATGTGTGTGCTGCGGCAAGGAAGCAAAGCACATGCTGTATTGGGGCAAGGCATATTAAATCGGAACAGGATGAATTATGAGCAGAGCAGCGATTTTTAAGGACAAAACCGCTATAACGGAAAAAATCAGGGAGGCAGCAGCTTCAGTGCTTCCCATAGTCCTTATTGTCGTTTTGCTCTGCTTCGGCGTTTTGCCTGTAGGAACGGATGTAATGCTTAGCTTCCTTACGGGCACACTGTTTGTGATTTTGGGAATCGGGCTTTTCTCGCTCGGTGCCGATATTTCAATGGTGCCAATAGGCACAAAGGTGGGCACGGCGCTTACCAAAACGCGGCGCTTGGGACTTATTTTACCTGTTGCTTTTATTTTGGGCTTCTCGGTTACGGTTGCCGAGCCCGATTTGCAGGTGCTGGCTGCCACCGTGCCGCATATAAACAGCGCGGTGCTGCTTATAACCGTGGGAATAGGCGTGGGCTTTTTTCTTACGGTGTGCATGCTGCGCATTATAACCGGAATAAACCTTCGCCGTTTGCTTATAGTGTTTTACGCGGCGGTATTTGTGCTTGCCGCCTTTACTGATCCCGAATTTTTAAGTATCGCCTTTGATTCCGGCGGCGTTACCACAGGACCGATGACCGTGCCGTTTATACTGGCGCTCGGTATAGGCGTTTCAAACATCCGAAGTGATAAAAAGGCTGAAGCCGACAGCTTCGGGCTTGTAGCGCTGTGCTCAATAGGCCCTATTATCGCGGTAATGTTTTTGGGGCTTTTTTATCCGGCTCAAAGCGCGGATACTCAAATCACCGCCGCGCAGTATGCCGATACCGCGCATATAGGAAGCACATATCTGCGCTCGCTGCCGCATACGCTGCTTGAAACTGCGGTTTCGCTTTTACCTATTGCGGCGGTTTTCGTTATATTCAATGCCTTTTCACTGAAGCTGACAAAGCGCAGCTTTGCAAGGATATGCTTCGGTATTTTTTATACATATGCGGGATTGGTGCTTTTTCTGACCGGCGTAAATGTCGGCTTTTCACCCCTCGGAACGGTTTTGGGCAGCGAGCTTATGAACAGCAGGGCAGCAGCCTTCGCCGTGCCGCTTGCCATGGTATTCGGCTGGTTTATAATATCGGCGGAGCCTGCCGTTGCGGTGCTTGAAAAGCAGATTGAAGAGGTGAGCGCGGGCGCTATTCCGGGCAAGGCCATAAAATTAAGCCTTTCTGCGGCGGTCTGTGTTGCTATGGGGCTTTCCATGATAAGGGTCCTGACCGGTATTTCGGTGCTTTGGTTTTTGCTTCCGGGCTACGCCGCGGCTTTGATCCTTTCGTTTTTTGTGCCGGATATTTACACGGCTATCGCCTTTGACTCGGGCGGCGTGGCATCCGGTCCTATGACTGCGACCTTTATGCTTCAGTTCTTTATAGGTGCATCGGGCGCTACGGGCGGCAATATATTGAGCGATGCCTTCGGGGTTGTCGCACTGGTTGCCATGGTGCCGCTTATATCCATTCAGGCAGTGGGGCTTATATATAAAAAGCGCGAAGCAGTTACGGAGGAAACGCGTGAGGAATACGGCGACTTCGATATTGTTGAGCTTTGGGAGGTAGAAGAAATATGAACTATATTATTTCTGTTTGCCGCCCCGAGGCTGCGGCGGTTTTCGGCGATATTTGCTCGGAGCTTTGCCTGCCGTTAAGCATTAAGCTGTACGGCAGGGGAACGGCGGTTCAAAGTATGCTTGATATTTTGGGTATAGAAAGCGCCGAAAAGCGCGTGTTTATAACCGTTGCCGACAGAGAAAAAACCAAGCAATTGATAAAAGAGCAAAGAAGACGCATGTTTATAGGCGTACCCGGTCACGGGATAACCGTTGCCGTACCGATCAAAAGCGTGGGAGGGGGAAAAACCTTGGAATTTTTAAGCGGAGGAAGCGAGGGCGCAAAATACGCGCCGCAGCAGGCTTATCCTTATGAGCTTATTGTGGCAATAGCCAACGAGGGAAGAACCGACCTTGTTATGAACGCCGCGAGAGCTGCCGGTGCCGCCGGCGGAACGGTGCTGCACGGAAAGGGCACCGGCGGCAAGGCGGAAAAGGCGTTTTACAATGTATCTATAGCAGATGAAAAGGAAGTCATCCTAATAGTTTCAAGGTCGGAGCAAAAATCCGATATTATGCGCGCAATAATCGAAAACGCAGGTCCCGGAACGGCCGCGGGCGCAATTGTTTTTTCACTGCCCGTAAGCGAGGCTGCGGGATTCGGAATGTTTGAAGATACAAGCGGTGAGGAAGAATGAATTACATTATAGATCCGAAGGTGTTTTCCGCCGTTTTTACGGTGCCGGCCGCCGTTGCGGACAAGCACCTGAAGCTTGCACGCGGAGAGCATATAAAGGTGCTGCTTTATATTATGCGGAATATGTCGGTAAATCCCGATAACGCCGAGATTGCCGCCGCCGCGGGGCTTTCGGAATACGAGGTGGAGGAGGCGCTGCTTTACTGGGCGGGCGCAGGGATACTGCTGCCCGACGGGAAGTCCGCCGAAAAGGCGGAAATTAAAGCCCCTGCCGTAAAGCAAAACGCCAAGCCTGACCGTGCGGATGTTGCACGGCGCGGCGCGGAGGATGAAAAAATACGCTACCTGCTGACCGAAACGCAGATGAAGCTCGGCAGGAATCTAAAATCCAACGAATCAAGTACGCTTGTTTGGCTTTATGACGATTTGGGGCTTGATGTTTCGCTGATACTTATGATAGTGCAGTACGCCGCGGCTCACGGCAAGCCGCGCATCGGCTTTATTGAATCCACCGCGACCGACTGGGTAAACCGCGGGATTGACACAATAGCCGAAGCCGATAGGGAGCTTAATAAAATGGCTATGAGCGAGCAGGCGTGGGGCATAGTATGCTCCTCGTTCGGGCTTGAAAAGCGAAAGCCCAGCAAAAACGAGCTGAAGCTCTCGCTTATGTGGACGGACGAGTGGAAAATGTCCCGCGAGATGCTTACTGCGGCATATAACGCCTGCGTGGACTCGATATCGAAATTTGATATGAAATATGTTTCCAAAATATTGGAAAACTGGCACGAAAGGGGCTATAAAACGCCCGATGATATTGAAGAGAGAAAAAGCGGTGCCGAAGAAAATAAGAGCTTTGCCGCTTATGATTTGGAATTGTTTGAAAAAATGCTTAACAGCGATGACTGAGGGTGATAAGCAGTGATAATTAAAGAGGATGTTTACAAAAAGGCGTTTGAGGCAAAGAAAAATGCCCTGCGCGAAAAACAGACCCTGCGCGAGACGGCAGCGGCTGCGGCATATAATGCAGAGCCGAGGCTTACCGAAATCGACCGTTCGTTATCGTCAATCGGCGCGTCGCTTGCCATTGCGGCGCTGTCGGGCGCGGATGTTACGAATCTTAAAAAGCAATCCGAGGCGCTCTCTCGCGAAAAAAAAGTATTGCTTGATAAATTCGGAGTACAGGATATAAAGTACGATTGCCCGCTCTGCTCGGATACGGGCTATGTTAACGGCAGAATATGCGGCTGCGTAAAGCATTTGGTTGCGGCTTTTATTGCCGAGGAAATGAGCGAGGAAATGCCGCTGGGCTTATCCCGATTTGATAATTTTGATTTAAAATACTATCCCGATAAGGACACAAAGGACGGCAACCCGCGCCGCAGAATGACGAAGATATTCAAGACCTGCTATGAATATGCGTTTGAATTTGACCCGAAGACCTCGGGTAATCTTTTGTTTATGGGAGACGCAGGGCTCGGCAAGACTCACTTAACTCTCGCAATGGTCGGCAAGATTATAGAAAAGGGGTTTGTCCCGGTTTACGGCTCGGCGGAAAATCTTTTTTCGCAAATAGAAAAGGAAAAATTTACGGATGGAAACCGCGGCGCATATGACGCCATGATAAAAAGCGACCTGCTTGTAATAGACGACCTGGGAGCGGAAATGGCGACTCCGTTTTCAAAATCGGCGCTTTACAATCTTGTGAACACCCGCCTGCTTGCCAATCGCCCGACAGTGATAAACACCAACCTTACAATGAAGGAAATCGAAGCGCGCTATACGCCGAGAATATCCTCGCGGCTTATAGGCAGCTTTGCCTCGCACAAATTCATCGGAGCAGATATAAGACAGCAAAAGGCTGTTGAAAAAATGGGTAAATGAGGAGTAATAACTTTTGAGCATAAAAAAATATGCCGCAGGGGAATATGACGTTGCGGTTATAGGCGGGGGTCACGCAGGAATTGAGGCGGCTCTCGCGGCTGCAAGACTCGGCTGCAAAACAATTATGTTTACAATAAGCGTTGACTGGATCGGCAATATGCCCTGCAATCCTTCAATAGGCGGCACGGCAAAGGGTCACCTTGTAAGGGAGATTGATGCGCTCGGCGGCGAAATGGGTAAGGCTGCGGATAAAAATACGCTGCAAAGCCGTATGCTGAACCTCGGCAAGGGCCCTGCGGTGCATTCTCTGCGTGCGCAGATCGATCGCCGCGCCTACAGCGGGTATATGAAGCACACGGTCGAGCTGCAGGAAAATCTTGATGTCAAGCAGTGCGAAATTACCGATATATACTCTGATAATGGCATATGGCACTGTATAACAAGGCTCGGCGCAGATTATTCCTGCCGCACCGTAATTCTTGCAACGGGAACATTTCTTGAGGGCAGAGTGTATGTGGGTGAGGTGAATTACCCGTCGGGTCCCGACGGCAATTTCCCCGCAACGGAGCTGGGGCTTTCGCTTAAAAGGCTGGGGCTTCCGCTGCGCCGCTTTAAAACGGGAACGCCCGCGCGCGTGCTTAAAAGCAGCATAGATTTTTCCGATACGGAGGTGCAGGAGGGCGACGAAACGGTTACGCCCTTCAGCTTTTCAACCGATACTCCTCCCGAAAATACCGTTGTCTGCCATATGTCGTACACAAATGACGAGACAAAGCGGGTAATACTCGAAAACATAAACCGCTCGCCGCTGTATGCGGGCGTTATCGAGGGGGTAGGTCCGCGCTACTGCCCGAGCATTGAGGATAAAATAGTCCGCTTTGCGGATAAAAAGCGCCACCAGTTTTTTATTGAGCCGTGCGGCGCCGAAACCGAGGAAATGTATTTGCAGGGGCTTTCCTCATCACTTCCGGAAGAGGTGCAGACTGCGCTTTACAAAACCGTTCCCTGCCTTAAAAACGTTAAAATAATACGCAATGCCTATGCCATTGAGTACGATTGCGTAGACCCGCTTGCAATGCGGGCTACTCTTGAAATGAAGAATTACCCCGGGCTTTACGGCGCGGGGCAGTTTAACGGCTCTTCGGGCTACGAGGAGGCGGCGGCACAGGGGCTTGTTGCGGGAATAAACGCGGCGCTCAAGGTCAAGGGCAATAAGCCGCTTGTGCTTTCGCGCGCATCCTCATATATCGGAACACTGATAGACGACCTGGTAACTAAAGGCTGTTCGGACCCTTACCGCATGATGACCTCGCGCAGCGAATACAGGCTGCTTTTGCGGCAGGATAACGCCGACGAGCGCTTAATGCCGATAGGGCATAAATTAGGTCTTATAAGTGAAGAAATTTATTCCGAATTTTTAAAGCGTGAGGAACAGAAAAACGCGGAAATCGAGCGTTTAAACACGGTGTTTTTAGCCCCGGGCGAAGAAATTAACGCTCTGCTTGAAAGCGCTGGCACAGCGCCGCTTACTACAGGCATTCGTATGTCCGAGCTGATAAAGCGCCCGCAGGTAAGCTATGATATGTTAGCCCCGTTTGATAAGGAAAGACCGCCTCTTTCGCGCAGCGTGCGTGAAAAGGTTGAGGTGGAAATAAAGTACGATGGCTACATAGCGCGGCAAAAGGCGCAGGTAAACGAAATGCTGCGGCTTGAGGGAAAGAAAATTCCCGAAAATATAGACTATAACGACGTTTACGGCCTGAGGCTTGAGGCGCGTGAAAAGCTTGACAAGGTACGCCCGGCGGATATCGGTCAGGCTTCGCGCATTTCGGGGGTAAGCCCGGCGGACGTTTCGGTGCTGCTGATATATCTTTCAAAATAAGGGGTTTTAATTTATGCTGAAAAAGGGTAAGCTTTATATAATAGGGGATAGCTACTCAACCTTTGAGGGCTGCATACCGGAGGGTTTTGCCGCATGGTATTATTCGGGCGGAACAGACGCTACCGACGTCACCGAAAAAACCGAAACATGGTGGCATATGCTAATAAGCAAAACCGGTATGCCGCTGCTTTTAAACAACAGCTGGTCGGGCACTACAATATGCAATACCACATACGACGGCGCGTACTGCCCCGATACCTCGTTTATAGGCAGGTTTGATAAAGCGGCGGCGGAGCTTGCAAAAAATCCGCCCGAGGTGCTCATTATTTTCGGCGGCACAAACGACAGCTGGTCGGGCGCCCCCGTGGGCAGCCTGCAGTGGGAAAACTGGACGGACGAGGATCTGAAAAAGGTGCTGCCTGCGTTTTGCTATTTGCTTTGCAGGGTAAAGCAGGTGCTGCCGAAAACGCAGACGGCGGTAATAATAAACACCGAGCTAAACCCCGAAATTGAAAGCGGAATGACAGCCGCCTGCGAAAAGCAGGGAACGGAATATATTAAGCTTGAAAATATAAGCAAGCAGAACGGTCACCCCGATAAAGAGGGTATGAGGCAGATATGCAGTCAGGTTTTAAGCCATTTTTCCTAGGAGTAATGTATGTTAAGACTTTTGCGCCTTTTAAAAAATTATGAAAAGGAATGTATATTGGGGCCGCTCATTAAGCTTATAGAGGTTATTTTTGAACTTACCGTACCGCTTGTTGTGGCGAAAATAATTGATAACGGCATAACGGCGGGGGATAAGCCCTATATTTTAAAAATGTGCGGCGTGCTGGCGCTTTTTGCAGTAGGCGGGCTTTTGTGCGCAATTGTGGCGCAGTATTTTTCGGCAAAGGCGGCGGTCGGCTTTGCAACCGATATTCGAAGTAAGCTTTTTTCGCATATAGAAAAGCTTTCGTTTTCGCAGCTTGATTCGCTCGGTGCGTCAACCCTTATAACCAGGCTTACGGGGGATATTAACCAGGTGCAGACGGGTACAAACCTTACTCTGCGCCTTGTTTTGCGTTCACCGTTCGTGGTTTTCGGCGCGGTTATAATGGCGTTTACCGTAGACTCCGGCTCGGCGGTGGTATTCACGGTTGCCGTGCCTGTGCTGTCAGCGGTTGTGTTTGCGGTAATGCTTGTTTGTATTCCGCTGTATAAAAAGGTGCAGCAGCGGCTGGACGGCCTGCTCGGTAAAACACGCGAAAACCTGCTCGGCACGCGCGTTATAAGGGCGTTTTGCAAGGAAAACGAGGAAATTTCCGATTTTGATACCAAAAATGAGCTTTTGAACAATATGCAGATAAAGGTCGGAAAAATATCGGCAATCATGAATCCCGCAACCTTTGCGCTTGTAAATTTCGCGGTTATAGCGCTTATATACACAGGCGCTCTGCGAGTGGGCTCGGGCAAAATGAGCGGCGGCGATGTGGTAGCGCAGTATAACTATATGTCGCAAATTTTAATTGAGCTTATAAAGCTTGCAAGCCTTATTATCAGCGTTACAAAATCGGTAGCGTGCGGCAACCGTATTCAGGCGGTGCTGGATATTGAGCCCGAAATGCAATCGGGTACTGTGGCCGACGGCGAAAAGCATGACTGCTCTGTAGAGTTTAAAAATGCTACACTTTGCTACGGCAGCGGCGAAAGCGCGCTTGACAATATAAATTTAAGGCTTGAGCGCGGCAAGAGCTACGGTATAATCGGGTCAACAGGCTCGGGTAAAACCTCGCTTATAAACCTTATTCCGCGGTTTTACGATGTAACCGACGGCAGCGTTTCGGTAGACGGGCGGGACGTAAGGGATTACGATACTGACGCCCTGCGCGCAAAAATAGGCGTTGTGCCGCAGAAAAAGGTGCTTTTTAAGGGCAGCATAAGGGATAATATTTTAATGGGCAGCGAAAATGCGACCGACGAAGAAATTTGGCAGGCGCTGACCGCCGCGCAGGCGAAAAAAATGGTTGAAGAAAAGCAGGGTCAGCTTGATTACGAGCTTGAGCAGGACGGCAGAAACCTATCGGGCGGGCAAAAGCAAAGGCTTACCATTGCGCGCGCGCTTGTGCGCCGCCCCGAAATTTTGATTCTTGACGATGCTTCGAGCGCCCTTGACTACACTACAAGCGCCGCTTTGGATACGGCGCTGCGCTCGCTTGAATTTAAGCCCACCGTAATAACCGTTTCGCAGCGCGTTTCGGCTATCAGGGGGGCGGATATGATAATAGTTCTTGACGAGGGGCATATAGCGGGCACGGGCACGGATAAAGAGCTTAAGGAAAATTGCGAGGTATACAGGGAAATATGCGCGTCCCAGCCTGACGGGGAGGAAGAGCAATGAAAAACAAATCGGTTTTAATGCGGGTCTTGGCTGATATTGGGCGGTCAAGAGCGCTTATAGCGGTTTCGCTGCTGCTCTCTGCCGCAAGCGTGGTGTTTAACCTGTATATTCCCGTGCTGGCAGGCGACGCGATTGACGGAATGACGGGCGGCAAGGTGGATATGGCGGTAATTACGCCCGCTCTTATTAAAATTTTCATCTGTGCGGTTTCCGGCGGCGTTTTGCAGTGGATAATGAGCATTATCAATAATAAAATTGCATACTACACCGTTAAAAACATTCGCAGCCGCGCGTTCAGCCATATACAAAGGCTGCCCGTGGCGTATATCGACAGCCACCCATACGGTGATATTGTAAGCCGAGTTATAGCCGACGCAGAGCAATTTGCCGACGGACTTATTTTAGGCTTTTCGCAGCTTTTTACGGGCGTTATAACAATAGCCGTAACTCTGATATTTATGCTGACGATTTCCCCCGTAATAACACTTATTGTGGTGGTACTCACGCCGATTTCGCTTTTTACTGCGCGGTATATTGCAAAAAGCACTTATGATATGTTTAAAAAGCAGAGCGAGACCAGAGGCGAGCAGACCGCGCTTATAAACGAAATGATTCAGAACCAAAAAACCGTTCAGGCGTTTTCCTATGAAAAAAGGGCGAATGACAGGTTCGGCGAGGTAAACGAGCGGTTAAGAAAATATTCGCTGCGTGCGGTGTTCTTTTCATCGCTCACCAACCCCACAACACGGTTTATAAACAACCTTATATACGCGGCGGTGGGGCTTTCGGGCGGATTTTTCGCAATAAAGGGTATGCTCACCGTAGGCGGCTTTGCAAGCTTTTTAGCCTACTCAAACCAGTATACAAAGCCGTTTAACGAAATATCGGGCGTTGTAACCGAGCTGCAAAACGCGCTTGCCTGCGCATCAAGGCTTTTTGAGCTGATTGACGAAAAGCCTGAAATTTCGGACGAGGGGAACACAGAGCTTGAAAACCCGCGCGGGGATGTTTCATTCAATGATGTTGCTTTCTCTTATAATAAGGATAAAAAGTTTATAAGCGGCTTTGATTTTTCAGCCCCCGCGGGCAAAAAAATAGCGGTGGTAGGCCCCACGGGGTGCGGCAAAACCACGCTTATAAATCTGCTTTTAAGGTTTTACGATGTTGACGGCGGCTCAATCACCGTGGACGGAACGGATATAAGAGACATTACCCGCCGCAGCCTGCGCGAGCATTTCGGAATGGTCTTGCAGGATACCTGGATTAAAAACGCCACGGTGCGGGAAAACATTGCTTTCGGCAAGGCGGACGCGACCGACGAGGAAATCATAGCCGCGGCAAAGGCGGCGCGCGCGCACGGGTTTATTAAAAGGCTTGAGAAAGGCTATGATACCGTTATTGCGGACGATGACGGATTGTCGGAGGGTGAACGCCAGCTTTTGTGCATAGCGCGCGTAATGCTTTTAAAGCCGCCCATGCTCATACTTGACGAGGCAACATCTTCAATAGATACCCGCACCGAAATAAAGGTGCAGGACGCATTTACGCGGCTTTTGGAGGGCAGGACCTCGTTTGTGGTGGCGCACAGGCTTTCAACAATACGCGACGCCGACTGCATACTCGTTATGAAGGATGGCAGGGTTTACGAGCAGGGCAGGCATGAGGAGCTGCTCAAAAAGAACGGCTTTTACGCGGAGCTTTACAACAGCCAGTTTGCGCATAAAAATATATAGAGAATATTTTTAAGGGGGATTTAGGGTGGAAAACGAAAAGAGTATACAGACGGATGAACTTATAGAGCCGCGCGAAGAATACAGCATTTCCTTAACGGCTGAGGATATGAAAAATATATTCCGCCTGCAAATGAGAAAAAGATATATAAAATCCGCTGTTTTAATTATAGCCTTAGCGATTTTTATTCCGTCTTGTGCGTATTCATACAAGGATGATTTTTCAATCGGTTTTTTTACGGGAATGTATCTTCTCGCTATAGTCATTATGGTGATAAACCTCTTTACGGTAAAGAGAAAATGGCAAAGCAGCGCGGATATGGTCGTTAAAAGCAGATATGAGTATTTGTTTTACGATGATTATCTAATCATAAACATTTACCGCTACGGTGAAAAAACCAGCGAGCTGAAAGTTTATTTTAAGGATATAAGTGCGGTGTTTCTCTTGAATGACTGGCTTATTTTCAACTGCGGCGGATTGAATTATATTATTCGGAAAGATATGTTAAAGGAAAACTCGGTACTTTATTCCTATATGTATCATAACCCCGGGAAAATCAAGAATATAGGCAGTCCCGGCCGCCGTGGGGTAATTTCAACGGTGCTGTTTTTAGCATCCTTGCTGACGCTTTTTGCGGCTATTGCTTCGGCAGGGCTTATGACAGGAGATGACGGAGATCTTTATAAAAATATGTGGGTATTCTTTTGCTTTACGCCGATTCCTCTTTCATCCCTGATTTACGGCTTTGTGCTGAAAGCAAAGGGCTGCAAATATAAAAAGAATATTATAATCGGAATTATAATGACAATTCTCCTCTGCATATACGGCTCGTTTTCCTTTATTTATTGAGCAGTTTTTGACACTGTACTTTGAGGTGAAAAATTATTATGAAAAAACCGTTGATTTTGGCACTTAGCGTTTTTATATCTCTATTGCTTTGCGGATGTACGGCATACTGCTATGAAGATACCGTGAGCGATATGGAAATTATGTACGGCAGCTATTTTATGTTCTTTTTAAAATACAATCCCGACGGTGCGGCGGTGTCCCATTATAAATGGGACGGTGACCCTGAAAAGACCGATATAGTGATTCCCGAAAAATACGGCAGGCAAAAGATAAAGTGCCTCGGCGGTTATTGGGGTAAGGGTGCACCTTCGCCGTTTTTTATTGATTGCAGCTCCTATCTCGATATAAAGAGCGATGTGGACGAAATGGGAGGAAGCCTGACGACCTCAATGGATCCGTCAATGATTGAGCCGGGTACAAAGGTTGTATATACCGATTTCACTATACATTTAAGTAAATATATTGAGAAAATTTATGCCCGTGCGGACGCAACAGTGTATACGGTTAAGGGCGAGAAAACCGCGTATTGCCCGCGGGTCAGCATTATTTGCGATGAGGATAACAAGACCTTTTATTCAAAGGACGGAAAGCTGTATTACCGACAGGACGATACGCTTGTGGACGGCTTTAATTATGCCCAGTGAAATCAATATCAAAGGTGATAACACAGAAATAGGTTTTGTCAATGCTTTTGGCTGCGTCGGATATCCGCTGACGCAGCTCTTCTTTTCGGTTTTCGTATTCGGGCGGAATGACCGCGTCGAAAATAAGGTTTGTGCGCTTATCGGATAAGGGAGTCATCCTGAAATCGTGCAGCGACATATTTTCATCGATTTTTTTAAGCTCTGCAGTCATAGCCTCGCGCGCGGTCTTTACTGCGGGGCTGTTTGTATCTATAGGATCCATGTGTATTACAAGCTGAATATTATATTTTTCGTTTATCAGCCTTTCGCACAGATCCGCCTGTTCATGGCATTTTACAAAGTCGGAATCCTGCGGCACCTCAACATGAACCGAGGCAAACTGCCTGCCGGGGCCGTAATTGTGCACCATAAGGTCGTGTATTCCTATAAATCCCTCAAACGACAGCACGGTGTTTTTAATTTCCTCCACCGTGTCCTCATCGGGCGGATTGCCCAAAATCAGATTGAGCGTATCTCTGCCGGTTGCAAAGCCCGAATACAGTATAAACAGCGATACCAGCAAGCCCATTACCGCGTCTAAATTAAAGGGCAGCTTAAAGCAGAGCGACACCGCAACCGATAAAAGGATGGCTCCGGTTGACATAATATCATTAAGTGAATCGAGCGCAGTCGCCTTAAAAACGCCCGATTCGACCCTTTTGAAAAGCTTTCGGTTGAAAATATACATCCAAAGCTTAATAAGCATTGAAACGGCAAGCACTGCTATCGCGTACGCCGAATAGACGGGCGCTGCATCCCCCTTTATAATTGCTTTCAGCGAGGATTTTAACAGCTCCGTGCCGACTAGGAGTATCAGCACCGCCACAATAAAGGCGGACATATATTCCATTCTGCCGTGACCGAAGGGGTGATCCTTATCGGCGGGTTTTCCCGCCATTTTAAATCCTATAAGCGTTATAACCGACGAGCCCATATCGGACAGATTGTTAAGTCCGTCCGCCGTAATAGAAATACTCGCGGTAAGAAGACCTACCGCGATTTTGGTTATGCATAAAATTAAATTGCAGAAAATTCCCACGCCGCCGCTCAAAGTGCCGTAACTTTTGCGCACGGCGGGGTTTTCGGTATCTTCGCTGTTTTTAACAAACAGCCTTATTAAAAGCCTTGTCATTTAGAGCTTTGCCCCTTTAGCGCCCTTTGCCCCGAAAGAAACGCCCGATAAAATATTGGTGTCAATAGTAAAGGTGAGGTTTTCGCGCTCGCGCTGGCGGCGGAAAGCAACCTCTGCTAAGCGGTCTATCATATCGGTGTATTTAAGCCCCGTTGCCTCCCACAAATAAAAAGCGAGAGAGCCGGGTATGGTGTTAATTTCATTGGCGTAAACCTTGTCGGTATCGCAGTCTATCATAAAATCGATTCTTACAACGCCGCTTGCGTTTATCGCCTTGAATACGTCGCAGGCGAGCTTTCTTATTTCCTCGGATTTATCGTCAGGCAAATCGGCGGGGATTTTTCTGCCGAGCGACGCCATGCCCTTGCTGCCGCCCTTTGAGCCTGACATATATTTATCCTCATACGAAAGGATTTCGTCGTGCATAAAGGGCTCCTCGCAAACGCTGGCGGTGCATTCGTCCGCGTCGCCTAAAACCGAGCAGTTTATCTCACGCAGATTGGTGATTGCGTGCTCGGCAAGTATTCTGTCGGTAAACGAGGCGGCAAGGTTTATGGCGCTGTCAAGCTCATCGGCGGAATTTACCTTTGTAATGCCTACGCTGGAGCCTAGGTTTACGGGCTTGATTATAAGCGGAAAACCTATTTTTTCGGTAATTTCGGCGGTAACAGCCGCCTTATCGGTCATATACTCGCGCGAACGGAAGGTAACGCAGCCGAGCACCGGCAGACCCGCGCTTTTAAGCACCTCTTTAAATACCGCTTTATCCATACCCACGGCGGCGGAAAGTATATCACAGCTGATATAGGGCAGACCTAAAAATTCAAAGTAGCCTGCCATTGTTCCGTCCTCACAGTTGGTGCCGTGAACCACCGGGAAGCCAAGATCTATCTGTACATCCTTCTTCTTTGAGAAAAGCCCGCTGTTTAAGTATTTCATAAACACGCTGCCGCCCTGCTTTATAAGGGTTACAGGCTCAGCCACCTTTAAAAGCGCGGGTAAATCCCTGTAATTTTCAATGGTGAAAAGGTTATCGCCGGTGTACATTTCGCCGTTTTTGGTAACGTATACAGGCGTTACATCATATTTTTCGCGGTTTATTGCGCGCATTGCCTGCACCGCAGATATAATTGAAACCTCGTGCTCAACCGAGCGACAGCCGAAAAATACCGCAATATTGGTTTTCATTATTTACAACCCCATTTAATTCAAATAGTTATCGGGCAGATCGTTTTCAAGCAGAACTACCGTGTTTTTATCCGCAAAACCGCTGTATATTTCCATAGCTTCCTTAAAGCTGGCAGCCACAAAGAGTTTATCCTCGGGGAAATGCTGCGACATAGCGCCCTCCTTAAGGGGAGCGGAGCGGTTAATGCCCACGAATATAATTATATCACAAATTTTCGCCGCTTCAAGCCCCAATGCAAAGTTGCAGTCGTGCTCGCGTGTGCCAAGCTCAATAAGCCCGGGTGTTATTACTACCTTTTTCATATTGTCAAAGCGGGAAAGCACGTGCAAGGCTTCAATTGAGCCTTCGGGGTTTGCATTATACGCGTCGTCAATAAGGGTAGAGCCTGCAAGCGACTGTTTAATTTCGAGCCTGTGCTCGGTGGGCTTAAGGGAAGACACGGCAAAGCGTATGTTTTCGGGGGTAACGCCCAGCTTATAGCTTAAAGCTGCCGCACCCGCAATATTTAGTATATTGTGCAGTCCCAAAAGGCGGGTGGAAAGCCGAACTTCGCTGTCTCCCAGATTAAGTGTAAAATCCGAGCCGTTTTTGCCGTAGGAAATATCGGTAGCCTTGAAATCAAAGCTGTCTGTTCCGTAAACGCTGTAAAGCGTTTTATCAATGCGGCTTATCAGCTCTTTACTGTCGCCGTTTACAAACATTTCGCCGCCGTTATTCAGTACCTCGGTTGCCAGTTCAAACTTAGTTTTAAAAACATTGTCTACCGTTTTAAAGGTATCAAGGTGCTGCTCGCCCACCGAGGTTATAATTCCGTATTTCGGGTGGACTATATCGCATATTTCCTTAATGTCGCCTATATTTTTAGCGCCCATTTCGCAAATAAATATCTGCGTTTGCGGCTTTAAGTATTCCCGCACCGTTCTTACAACCCCCATAGGCGTGTTAAAACTGTGTGGGGTGGCTACAACGTTATATTTTTCGCTTAAAATGCGGTTTAAAATAAATTTGGTTGAGGTTTTGCCGTAGCTGCCCGTTATTCCTATAACGGTTAAATCCTTATGCTCTTTAAGTATTCTCTTTGCGTCGTTTATATACCACCGTGTAACGGCTTTATCTACGGGAGCGGTTACAAAGCGGCACAAAAGGCACAAAAGCGGCGAAATAAACGCAAGAGAGAACGCAAGTACAGAGAAAAAATCGCCTGTAAGCGTACCCGGGAAAAGCGCGTAAATTAAAATGCATATTAAAAGTATTAAAGCGGCAACTGCAAAAAGCCGTTTTATGCGCGCGGTAAACACGAGTTTTTTTATCGATTTTTTCTGCGCCCTTACCGCGAAAAATATCCGCAGCCCCAAAACGGCAATAATAAGTATAAGCTGGGCGGCGTAAAGCTTTCTTTCATAAAGCACGGAGGAAAAGCTGAAGCCTATACACTCAAGGGCAAGGGGAGCGGTATAGCCGTCCTTTACCCACGCAAAATAGCGCGAGGGGAAATATGAATTCTGCTGGAGCATCTGGTTTTGCCGCACAAGCGCAAAAAGGGCGGATACAGCGGCAATTATCAGTGATGTAAGTAATAAGTAATTCAACATATGCACTTCCCTTTATTTAATAAAGCTGCGGAGTATGGCTGCCGCCTCATATGGCTTTTCACAAAATGAGTAGTGCCCCGTGCCTTTTATCACGCACAGCCCGCTGTCGGGTATCAGGCTCTTTATAATTTCGGCGTCTGGAAGCGGGGTGGCAGTGTCATTTTCGCCCCATATAAGCAGCGTTGGGCAGGAAATATTGCCTATAATACCCCGCAGATCGGTATTTACAAGCGATACCATTGTTTTGCGCAGAACCTCGGGCGCGGCGTTATAATCGGCGGAGCCGTAGTGCCGCCGCGCCTTATCAAGCAAATTTTCGGTATGCCCTTTAAGTCCCGGCAGCGTTAAAACCCGTTTTATCGCCTTAAAACTTTTAGCTCTGCATTTTTGTTTAAGGTTTTTTTTCGGTATCAGCCCCGCGGAATCAAGCAATACTATTTTAGGGGGGCTTACAAGCCCCGCCGCCGCCATTTTAAGAATTACCCTGCCACCGTGGGAGTGACCTATCATAATCGGGTTATCAAGGTTTACTTCTTTCATAAATTTAAGCACAAAATCGCAGTAGTCATCAAGCGTCCACGGCTCTTTCATAGTGTCAGAGCCGCCGCAGCCGGGAAAATTCACCGCCACTAAGCGGCAGCGGTCGCACAGCGCCGAAATAACGCCGCCGTAAACATCATAGGAAGACCCCCATCCGTGCAAAAGCAGCACGGGTATGCCCTTGCCTTTCTCGGTATATTCTATGTTAAGACCGTCTATAATAACATTCATAAAACACAACCCCGATTATATTTTATAATCCTGAATTTCTATTATACCAAAAACAGGCATAAAAATGAAGAGTTTTTTTAATATTTCCGAATTAAAAAATATTTAGGGCAAAATCGGCAATTTGTCTATTTACTTTTTTCGTTAAAAACTGTAAAATACAAATATAACCCGATTGGAGGTGCTTTGATTGGCAAAAACAATGGCGGAAGAAATTACCGCCGCCGAGCGTATGGCGGAGCAGACGCTGTCGGACGCGGAGAAAAAGGCGCTGCTTATTGTAAGCGATGCTAAGGAAAAGGCGAAAGCTGACCGAAAAAGCATAATTGAAAACGCTGAAAACGCGGCGGAGGAACTTTTAAGCGACGCGCGGCAAAAGGCTGAGCAGCTTCGGGCAAGCGCCGGTAACGAGGCTGAAAGCGCGCTTGATACCTTAAAGCAGAGCTATGATAAAAATATCACTGCGGCTGTAAACAAGGCGGTAGAAATTTTGAAAAGCTGATTTTCAAAAAATATATAAAAAGTGTGGTGATTTTATTTGGCTAAGCTTAAATGCAAATTGGTAAGTATTTACGCGCCGAGAAATGATGAAAAGGCTATACTTCGCCGTCTTCAGGAAATGTCGGTAATGGATATTGAGTCGGCAGCGGAAGATGAGGAAACATCGGCGCTGCCCGAGGGCTTTACAAAAACCGATACCGAGGACAGGGTGGCGGCGTATGAGCGAAACGCGGAAACCGCCGCTGCGGCTATAAAAATACTGAACACAAGAGCACCCCGCAAAAAAGGGCTTGCGGGAATGTTCGTCGGAGCGCGTTATTTAGAGCCCGAGCGTTTTTATTTAAAACGCGGGCAGATAGAAAGCGCGTTATCGCTTGCAAGCACGGTAATTGAAGACGACCGCGCCATTGCAGAGGAGAAGGCGGAAATATCCCGGCTTAACACAACGCGCGAGCAAATGCTGCCGTGGCTGCCGCTCGATGTGCCGCTTTCTTACTCGGGAACGGCGAAAACAAGGGCTTTTATAGGCACTGTGGCGGGTATTTACACGCTTGACAGCTTAAACGAGAAAATAGCCGAGACAGACCCCGAGCTGACGCTTTACACCGAAATAATAAATACGGGCAAGGACCTTACCTATATTTTCGCCTGCACCCCCAAGGCTCAGGCGGAAAAAGCCGAGGCGGTTCTCAGAACGCTCGCCTTTGCGCGGCCCGTGCAGATAACCTCAAAGCTGCCGCGGGATAAAATAGCCTCGAAAGAGGAAAGAGCAGCCAAATGTAAGGAACGGATTGACGGGTATATTAAGGAAATAAAGGATATATCCGAACGCTCGGAGGAAATAGAGGGTCTGTACGACTATTGCAAGCGCCATGCCGAGCGGTACAAGGCGATAGGCGAGGCGGGACAGACGGCGCACACGGTGCTTATAAAGGGTTATGTTACCGAACGCGACCTGCCTTATCTTGAAAAGCAGCTGAATAAACAGTTTACGGTGGTTATAGAGGCAGAGGACGCGGATAACGAAAAAGCGCCCGTGGTGCTTAAAAACAATGCTTTTGCACGACCTGCCGAATCGCTGGTTAAAATGTATTCGCTGCCGGGTGCTCACGATATAGACCCCACGCCGATAACCGGATTTTTCTATTACCTGTTTTTCGGCATGATGTTTTCGGACGCGGGCTACGGACTTATTATGATATTGGCAACGACCTTTGCGATTAAAAAGCTGCGCCCCTCGCCCTCAATGAAGCAGAGTATGCGCCTTTTCCGCTACTGCGGAATATCTACGTTTTTGTGGGGGCTTGTGTACGGCAGCTTTTTCGGGGACAGCATAGCGGTTATAAGCGAGAGCTTTTTCGGGCACAAGGTAGCGCTGCCTGCGCTTATAGACCCGATGAACGGTGACGCGGTGACAATGCTCATTTTAAGCCTTGCGCTGGGTCTTATTGAAATAATCGTCGGTCTTTGCGCCAAGTTTGTAACCTGCATGAAAAACGGAGATAAAGCGGGCGCGTTTTTTGACGCCGGGCTTTGGATAACCGAGCTTTTAGGTCTTACGGTAATGGCGGCGGGCTTTGTGGTGCTGCCCTCTCTTAAGACCGTCGGTATTGCTTTGGCGATAGGCTCTGCCGCGGGACTGATACTGACCCAAGGGCGCGATAAGAAAAACCCCGTGGCGAGAATATTTTCAGGTATTACCTCGCTTTACGATATTACAAGCTATGTAAGCGACTTACTTTCATTCTCGCGCCTTATGGCGCTGGGGCTTACAACATCTGCTATGAGCGCGGTGTTTAATATGCTGGCAGGTATGGGCGGCAGAACCGTGGGCGGATTTTTAATGCTTATCATTATATTCCCGCTCGGTCACGCAATAAACTTCGGGCTTAATATTTTGGGCGCGTATGTTCATACGCTGAGACTTCAATATGTAGAGCTGTTCTCAAAGTTTTACGAGGGCGGCGGAAAAGAATTCAAAACATTTTCAACCAATACAAAATATACACAGTTGGATCTAAATTCTAAGGAGGAAAATTAAAATGACAATGGGAACTTTTTTGGCGCTTTTGGGCGCGGCACTGGCAACAATTTTCGCAGGTATAGGCTCTGCGCGCGGCGTAGGTATGGCGTGCGAGGTAGGTATGGGCGTTTTGGCTGAGGATCCCTCAAAATTCGGTAAAATGCTGGTTTTGGAGCTGCTCCCCGGTACGCAGGGACTTTATGGATTCATAGTTTCCTTTATAGTGCTTACCAAAATAGGCGTTTTCGGCGGACTTCAAAGCCTTACAACCTGGAATGGCTTTATGATTCTTGCGGCTTGCCTGCCTATCGCGTTCGGCGGTTTGCTTTCGGCTATTTCGCAGGGCAAAGCGGCAGTTGCGGGTATATCCCTTTTTGCTAAGGACGAAAGCGCGTTCCCGAAGGCGCTCGTTTCCATCACACTCGTTGAAATTTACGCACTTTTGGCGTTCCTTATTTCATTCCTTACCGTAATTCTTCTGTAAGGTGAATGCTATGACATCAAGCGAAAAAATACTTGCAGGCATTGCCAAAGAGTCAAAGGCGCAGGCGGATAAAATAAATTCCGACGCCGAAAAGCAGGCGGCGGAAATTACAGCCGCGGCAAGGGAAGAGGCTGAGTCGGAAGCCGAAAAAATAAAGGCGGAGGCAGAGAAAAAGGCGGAGCTTATAATAAGCTCCGGTAAATCCTCCGCCGAGCTTTTAAAACGCGATACGGCGCTTAACTGCCGCAGAGGGCTTATTGAAAAGGTGCTTATCACGGTTGCCGATACCGTAAACGCATACGGCGATAAGGATTATTTTGATTTTCTGCTTACCTTAATTAAAAAGGAAAAGTTGAACGGCAAGGGCGAGGTTTATTTGTCGGTTAAGGATAAAGCCCGCGATATAGCGGCGTTTAAATCGGAGCTCAGCGCCCTAGACCTTACTTTAAGCGATACCTTTGCCGATATAAACGGCGGTTTCATACTTAAATACGGCGATATTCAGATAAACGGCGAATTATCCGCGCTTATTCACGAAAAGCGCGATGTGCTGACCGACGAGTTAAATAAAGCGCTGTTTAACTGAAACTAAACTTTAAAAGAAGGTGAGACTATGCCGGAAAAATCTGTCGGCTTTGCAATAGGCAATTTAAGGGCGAGAGAAAACAGGCTTTTAAAGAAAAACGATTTATCGGGCTTTGCCGCCGCAAACAATGTAACCGAGCTTGCGCGTATGCTGCGCGATAAGGGTATAGGCAAGACCGATAACGCCGATGTGCCTACTCTTTTGCACGAGGACGCCGAGGAAATGTGGAAATACCTGACCGATAACGCGCCGGATACCGCCGCCTTTGCGCCATTCCTTTGTGAAAATGATTTTCACAACTACAAGGCGGTGCTTAAAGGCATTATAAGGGGCAGGGAATACGAAGACCTGCTCATACTTCCCGCAAGCGTGGAATTACCCGCTTTGCAAAAGGCGGTAAAGGAAAAGCGGTTTGATTTACTGCCGGATTATATGCGAAAGCCCGCAGCCGAAGCGTATGAGGTTTTAGTGCAATCGGGCGACAGCCAGCTTGCCGACTGCATTATAGACGCGGGCTGTATGTCGGCGCAAACATTGCTTGCCGAAAAATCGAAAAATACGGTTATAAAAGACCTTATAACCGTTTCGGTGTTTTATAAAAATATTAAGGCGGCTTTGCGTGCCGCAAAAACGGGCAGGAGTGCGCAGTTTACAGAAAGCACCCTCACAGAAACCGGCGTTGTTTCCAAAAAGGCTATGGTAACAGCGGCGCTGGGCGGCGAAGAAAAAGTTTTGGAGCTGCTGAGTAAAGCGGTTACCGTGGGCGGCGCAGAGGCTGCCGAGGCTTATAAAAAATCACCCGGTGATTTTGAAAAATACGCCGATAACAGGCTGCTTTCCACCGCTAAAAGGTGCAAATATATAACTATCGGTATAGAGCCGCTTATAGGCTATATGTTAGCCCGCAAGGCGCAAATAACCGATTTGCAGATAATTTACAGCGGCGTTAAAACGGGGCAAGCCTCCGATAAAACGCTTGAAAGGCTGCGTGAGCTTTATGGTTAAAATAGCGGTTTTGGGCGATACCGAAAGCATAAAGGGCTTTGCGGCTGTGGGGCTTGATATTTACCCCTGCGATGCAGATGCGGAAAGCGCCGCAGAGTTTAAAAAAATAGTTAATGCCGGCTACGGCGTTATTTTCGTGACCGAGAGGTTAGTACCCTTTCTTCAAAAGGAGATTGAAAAGGTAAACCGTCAGCTTTCCCCCTCGGTTGTGCCGATCACGGGCGTTTCGGGCAATAACGGCTCGGGCGTGGCGGCGCTTAAAGGCGCGGTGGAAAAAGCGGTCGGCTCGGATATAATTTTCAACAGATAGGAGTAATCACAATGACCGAAGGAACTATAACCAAGGTTGCGGGCCCTCTTGTTATTGCGGAGGGTATGCGCAACGCGGATATGTTCGACGTTGTGCGCGTTTCGGATAAGCACCTTATAGGCGAGATAATAGAAATGCACGGCGATAAGGCTTCAATTCAGGTTTATGAGGAAACGGCGGGCTTAGGCCCCGGAGAAAAGGTTGTTTCCACGGGTAAGCCTTTGAGCGTTGAATTGGGACCCGGACTTATCGGCTCAATATTCGACGGTATTCAAAGACCGCTTGCAGAGATAATGAAGGTAAGCGGCACAAATCTTCAGCGCGGCGTTGAAGTGCCGAGCCTGCCGAGAGATAAAAAGTGGCACTTTACCCCCGCAAAAAAGGTGGGCGACGAGGTTGCAGCAGGCGACACCGTTGGCACGGTGCAGGAAACCGCCATTGTAAACCACAAAATTATGGTGCCTAACAGAATAAAGGGCAAAATAGTGGAAATAGCCGAGGGCGACTACACGGTTGAAGAAACGGTTTATAAAATAGAGACCGATAAGGGCGTAAAGGAATTTACCCTTATGCAGTCATGGCCCGTTCGCGTGGGCAGACCGTATAAGCGCAAATTATCGCCGGATATTCCGCTTGTTACGGGTCAGCGCGTTATTGATACGCTGTTCCCGATAGCAAAGGGCGGCGTTGCGGCGGTTCCGGGGCCCTTCGGCTCGGGCAAGACCGTTGTGCAGCACCAGCTTGCTAAATGGGCTGCGGCGGATATTATAGTATACATCGGTTGCGGCGAGCGCGGCAACGAAATGACCGACGTTTTAAACGAATTCCCGGAACTGAAAGACCCGAGAACGGGCAACTCCTTAATGGAGCGCACCGTGCTTATTGCAAACACCTCGGATATGCCTGTTGCGGCGCGTGAAGCGTCTATCTATACAGGCATTACAATAGCCGAATATTTCCGCGATATGGGCTACACCGTAGCGCTTATGGCAGACTCAACCTCCCGCTGGGCGGAGGCTTTGCGTGAAATGTCGGGCAGACTTGAAGAAATGCCGGGTGAAGAAGGCTACCCCGCTTACTTAGGCTCGCGCCTTGCGCAGTTCTATGAGCGCGCGGGCAGAGTTATTGTAAACGGTGAGGGCGAAACAGAGGGCGCGCTTTCGGTTATCGGCGCGGTATCCCCTCCGGGCGGCGATATTTCAGAGCCCGTATCGCAGGCAACGCTCCGTATAGTAAAGGTCTTCTGGGGGCTTGATTCAGCCCTTGCATATAAGCGCCATTTCCCCGCAATAAACTGGCTTACAAGCTATTCGCTTTATGCCGATTCGCTGTCGGACTGGTTTAATAAAAACGTTAAGCCCGATTGGTACAAGCTGCGCGGCAGACTTATGACTATTTTGCAGGAAGAATCCGAACTTGAAGAAATAGTAAAGCTTGTAGGTATGGATGCGCTTTCTCCCTCCGACCGCTTAAAGCTTGAGGCGGCAAGGTCTATAAGAGAGGACTACCTGCACCAGAACGCGTTTGACGAGGTTGATACCTATACCTCGCTTAACAAGCAGTATTTGCTTATGGAGCTTATTTTGGCGTTTTACGATAAATCGCTTGAAGCGCTTGGCAAGGGTGCTGCTATTGAAAAAATAGTTGCGATGCCCTCGCGCGAGCGCATAGGCCGCTTTAAGTATGCCGATGAAAAGCAGACCGAAAGCGAATACAACGAAATTTTATCCGAGCTTGACAGCGATATAGAAAAGGCTGTTAAGGCAAAGGATGAGGATTAAGGAGGGGAACTGCTATGCCAAAGGAATATAAAACCATACGCGAGGTTGCAGGACCTCTTATGATGGTAAGCGACGTTGATAACGTTAAGTACGATGAGCTGGGCGAAATAGAACTGCCTAACGGCGATATTCGCCGCTGCAAGGTGCTTGAAATAAACGGCACAAACGCATTGGTTCAGCTTTTTGAAAACTCGGCGGGAATTAACCTTGCTGATTCAAAGGTGCGCTTTTTAGGGCGCGGAATGGAGCTGCCCGTATCGCCCGATATGCTTTCCCGCGTGTTTGACGGACTTGGAAGACCTATTGACGGCGGCCCCGAAATAATACCCGAAAAGCGAATGGATATTAACGGCAGACCTATGAACCCCGCCGCGAGAAACTACCCGCAGGAGTTTATTCAGACCGGCGTTTCCGCTATCGACGGACTTAACACCCTGGTAAGAGGGCAAAAGCTGCCTATCTTCTCGGCTTCGGGTCTTCCGCACGCGAACCTTGCCGCGCAGATAGCAAGACAGGCGACGGTGCTAGGGGACAACAAGCAGTTTGCTGTTGTTTTCGCCGCAATGGGTATTACCTTTGAAGAGTCTAACTTCTTTATAGATTCGTTTAAGGAAACAGGCGCTATTGACAGAACGGTAATGTTTGTAAACCTTGCAAACGACCCCGCAATTGAGCGTATTGCAACGCCGAAGATGGCGCTTACCGCCGCCGAATACTTGGCATTCGACCTCGGTATGCAGGTGCTCGTTATTATGACCGACATTACAAACTATGCCGATGCTCTGCGTGAGGTATCCGCCGCGCGTAAGGAAGTGCCGGGCAGACGCGGCTACCCCGGATATATGTATACCGACCTTGCAACCCTTTATGAGCGCGCAGGCAGGCTTAAGGGCAAAGAGGGCTCTATAACCCTTATACCTATTTTAACAATGCCCGAGGACGATAAGACCCACCCGATACCCGACCTTACAGGCTATATTACCGAGGGTCAGATAATCTTGAGCCGCGATCTTTACAGAAAGGGCGTAACACCGCCTATCGACGTTTTGCCGTCGCTCTCACGTCTTAAGGATAAGGGCATAGGCGAGGGGCGCACCCGTAAGGATCACGCCGCTACAATGAACCAGCTTTTCGCGGCGTATGCCAGAGGTAAGGACGCCAAGGAGCTTATGGTAATTCTGGGCGAGGCTGCTTTGACCGATATTGATAAAAAGTACGCCGAATTTGCTGATAGATTTGAAAGCGAATATGTGTCGCAGGGCTACAACACCAACCGTACCATTGAGGAAACGCTCAATCTCGGCTGGAAGCTGCTTTCAATTCTGCCACGCAGTGAGCTTAAGCGTATCAGCGATGAAATGCTTGATAAGTATTACGGTAAGCTTTAAGGAGGTCATAAAATATGGCTGTACTTAACGTAAACCCCACCCGTATGGAGTTGACGCGCCTTAAAAAGCAGCTTTCCACCGCGCTGCGCGGTCATAAGCTGCTTAAAGATAAACGCGATGAACTTATGCGGCAGTTTCTTGATATGATACGCGAGACAAAGACTTTGCGCGAGGAGGTTGAGGAACGCTTAAAATCGGTTAATAACGATTTTGTGTTAGCCTCAAGCGTTATGTCTAAAGAGGAGCTTGACACAGCCCTTTTAGCGCCGAAGCAGGAGGTTTATCTCGAAGCCTCCACCCGCAATGTTATGAGCGTGGATATACCTGTTTATTCCTTTAAAACAAGAACCAGCGAGCAATCGGATATTTTCTCCTACGGCTTTGCGTCAACCAGCTTTGAGCTTGACGATGCGGTAAGCGGACTTTCCGACCTATTGCCTAAAATGCTGAAGCTTGCCGAAATGGAAAAATCGGTAAAGCTTATGGCGGATGAAATTGAAAAAACGCGCCGCCGCGTTAATGCTCTTGAGCATGTTATGATACCGCGCTATCAGGAAACGATTCACTTTATATCCATGAAGCTTGAAGAAAACGAGCGCGCAAGCCGCGCCCGCCTTATGAAGGTTAAGGATATGATGATCGAGGAAAATATCGAGTATAAGCATACCCACCCCGACGCGGTGTAAGATAAATGCGGAATTCGGAATTATAAAAAACGGCCACTTGCTTTTGCAGGTGACCGTTTTGTTATGCCGAAATTTTGTTTAAGCTTTTCCGACTGAGCCGAAAAGCTCCATTTTTTCCTTAACTGTATCCTTAATAGCCTGAGCGCCGTCTGCAAGCAACTTGCGGGGATCGAAGCCCTTGCCCTCAAGATCCTTGCCCGCTTCAATATACTTGCGGGTAGCCGCTGCGAAAGCTAACTGGCATTCGGTGTTAACGTTGATTTTTGAAACGCCGAGGGAGATAGCTTTCTTTATCATGTCGGCCGGGATTCCCGTGCCGCCGTGAAGAACGAGGGGCATTGTGCCTGTGAGCTCCTGAATTTCAGCTAATGTATCGAAACGGAGGCCTGTCCAGTTAGCGGGGTACTTGCCGTGAATATTGCCGATACCCGCAGCCAGCATTGTAACGCCCAGATCAGCTATCATTTTGCATTCCTTCGGATCTGCAACCTCGCCGCCGCCTATAACGCCGTCTTCCTCGCCGCCGATAGCGCCGACCTCTGCTTCAAGGGAGAGACCGAGCTTGTTGCAGGTTTCAACAAGCTCCTTTGTCTTTTCAATGTTTTCTTCGATCGGATAATGAGAACCGTCAAACATTATCGATGAGAAGCCTGCCTCAATGCACTTTTTAGCGCCTTCATAGCTGCCGTGGTCAAGGTGAAGAGCAACCGGAACGGTGATGTTCAATTCCTCGAGCATGCCGTTAACCATGCCTACAACGGTCTTATATCCGCACATATATTTTCCGGCGCCCTCGGAAACACCGAGAATTACAGGAGATTTCAATTCCTCGGCTGTCTGAAGAATAGCCTTGGTCCATTCAAGGTTATTGATGTTGAACTGACCTACCGCATATTTGCCGGCTTTCGCCTTGGTAAGCATTTCTTTTGCTGATACTAACATTTATTATACCTCCGATATGAAAATAATCTGTGACCTTTAAGTCCACAGATTATTTTATACCAATTATGTAATAAAATCAAGTATTATTTATCGGGATCTTCATTTACTACCTCGGGCGGCAGCTCCAAAAGCTCGGGATTGCGCAGATATTTGCGTATCTTGCGGAATGCAAGCGCAAAATAGCTGCCCGAGCAGATTCTTTCATCCATTACAACGCCGAGCGGTATGCAGCGCTCGAATATAATTTCTCCGCCGCTTCTTCTCGGAACCTCGCGCAGATTACCCATTGTAATAAACACGCTGGTTGTGCCGAACTCATAGCAGTGGTGGTAAATATGATTGGTGCGTATAGACGCTAAATTTGAAATGCAAAGGCTGTTGTGGAAGGGTGACATATCAATAACCTTTTTAGGTAACAGCCCGTGCTTATCCATAAATTTAAAAAGCCCCACGCCGACACGCAGCACACCCGGAGCGCCGAGAAGAATCTTGATCATTTTCTCAGTACCGTTCTTTTCGGGAACCTCGCGGTTATCGGATACATATTTATTTATCGTATCATTGACATCAAAAATGGTATCGGTCATATTGAAATACATTTTTGACATTGTGCCGTTATCCATCTGACCCGATTTCAGCACAACCATTGCTACGCAAAACTCATTGCGCGCATAGGGCTTGCAGTTCATTATAAACCGATTAAGCAGCGGGAATTCCGCCGCCGTCCTCAAATATGCCGCGATAATTACGCCGAGATGGCTTAATGACACACCTTCCCCGCGCTTTTTATTTAAGTACTCCTGAATGGGATCATATGGGATATCAAGCGTGACCATGTTCATGGAATCGACACGCTTGCTCATGACATATGCCGCCACCGTATACATAGGGTCGGTATTGCGTAAACGCTTTCCGTCAGCTCTCATTTATATTAACTCCGATCTGCCGCCTTGAGCGGCTGAAACATACATATGCTAATAATAACACAGTTGATCGGATAATTCAACATTTTTTAATAATTTGTTCACAGACGGCTTAAAGTGCGGATCTGCGCACTGTTACAGCACATAAAAAATAATGCAGAAATACTGCAGAATACTGCCCGCCACCACAAAAATATGGAATACCGAATGCATATAGCGGTGTACGCTTTTCCCCGCAATGCCGTAAAGCACAGCGCCCACCGTGTAAGAAATTCCGCCTGCGAGCAGCCACATAAATCCTGTCGTCCCGACCGCGTTTATTGCGGATTTTCCCGTGAAAACTATGCACCAGCCGAGCGCCAAATAGCAGATTATCGAAAACACACTGTATTTTTTAAGATCGATCGCGTTAAGAGTAATGCCGAGCGCCGAAACGCCCCATACTATTCCGAATACCGTCCAGCCGAGTGCGGTGCTTGCCCGCCTGAGCGAGCAGAGGGCGACAGGGGTATATGTACCTGCGATAAGTATAAACACGGTGCAGTGATCTATGACCTGCATGACCTTTTTGGCGGCTTCGGGCTTGAGACCGTGATAGACGCTTGACATGGTGTAAAGCAGTATCATTGAAAAGCCGTAAATAAAGGCACTCACGACCTCATAGGCTCCGCCGTGAATAAAGGCTCTCACGACGCAGGTGGCAAGCGCTGCAATGCCGAACGCTCCGCCTACTATGTGGGATACCATGTTGAATATTTCCTCTCCCCTGGTGTAATCGGGGAGCTTTCTGTCCTTAAGCTTTGTTCTTTTCATAAAGAGGTCTCCATTCTGCCGCACAAATCGTCGCGCAACAACTATAATACTATAAATTTATGAACAAGTAAAGTATTTGCGGAAATAAATATTTCATTATGAATATCCGGGACAACCCCGTCATAGAATTTATTGAGAGGTGACGGTGAATGGAAAGCAAAAAGCGTTTTGACGACGCGCTGTACGGTGTCAGCCCCGCAATACGGAGCGTGCTTGAAAAGCTGCCCGACAAAGTCAAGGAAAGCGCCGAGGAAATACGGCTGCGCACCGGTCTTCCCGTGGCGCTCACGGTCGGGGGAGACACAGTGTTTGTGCTTGAAAACGGGCAGATATCCTTTTGTCTGACCCGCGGGCTTTTAAAAACGGAAGCATCAGAGCTTGCCGAAAGCTTTAAGCTGCTTTGCAAAAGCTCTGTATACGCGCACACTGAGGAGCTGAAAAAAGGGTACATAAGGCTGCGCGGCGGAAACCGTGCGGGCGTTTGCGGCACGCTGAGCGAGAACGGAAATATGAGTGATATTTCATCGGTAAATATCCGAATAGCACATGAGGTTCGGGGGGCTGCGAACGATATTGTGCGGGCGTATAAGCCGGGCGGACTGCTGATAGCGGGTCCCCCCGGCAGCGGAAAAACCACCGTTTTACGCGACCTTATAAGGCAGCTTGCGGGGGGCGTTTGCGGAAAGATATACCGTATAGCGGTTATTGACAGCCGCGGCGAAATATCCGGCAGCTTTGACGGAAGGTGCGGTAACGATCTGGGCGCGGGAAGCGATGTTTTGCTTACGGCGGATAAGGCTGCGGGAATCGAAATGGCGGTGCGCACAATGTTTCCCGATATAGTAGCGTTTGATGAGATAGGGAACGAGGCAGAGCTTAAACGCGTCAGCGAAAGCTTTTGCAGCGGCGTTGATATTATAACCACCGCGCACGCGGGAAGCATAGCCGACCTTAAACGCCGCAGAATAACCGCCGCGCTAATAAACAGCGGCGCTGTTGCCAATATTGCTATGCTGCCCGAAATTCACGGCGGAACTGTGAGAATAGTAAGCGCGGAGGAGTTGGACGATGGGGTGGCTGTTTAAGCTTTTCGGCTCTTTAATGGTTATTGCCGCCTCTTTTGCGGCGGGGTATATGAAATCCTATGAGTTGCGGCAGCGCAAAAGGCGGCTTACCGAGCTTTGCAGAGGGCTGTCATCGCTTAAGGAACGTATGCGAATGGGCTGCGGCGAAATTGAAAGGATTGTTACCGAAAGCTTTGAAAACGGGCTTATTAAGGCAGGCGGCGGCTTTACGGTTGACGGCAGATGGCTTGATAAAAAGGATGTCTCCCTTATTCACGAATATTTGACCGATATAGGCATGACCGATTCGGACAGTGAGTATAACCGAACCGAGCTTTACATAAAGCTGCTTTCAAAAAACCGCGACGAGGCGGAGGAAAAATGTGCGGAGCTTTGCCGCGTTTATAATGCGGCGGGGCTTCTCGGAGGAATATTTATTTGCATTTTTTTCTTGTAGGTGAAGTAAATGGATGTTGATTTTATTTTCAGAATAGCCGCAATAGGCATTATTGTAACGGTACTTAATTTGGTGCTTGTGCGCTCGGGCAGGGAGGATCAGGCTATGCTTACCACCCTTGCCGGGCTTGTGGTGGTGCTGCTTATGGTGGTCAACGCGATAGCGGGGCTTTTTACAACCGTGAAAAGCCTGTTCGGACTTTGAAAAATGGAAATATTTAAAATTTTGGCGGTCTGCCTTATAACCGCAATATTGGCAATAGTTTTAAAAGAACACAGGGGAGATTACGCGCTTGTGCTTGTGCTTGCGGGCGGGGTCACGGTTAGCTGCTTCCTTTTAAAAAGCATAGTAACCCCGATAGGCTATTTAAAGCAGCTGTTTAACGATAACGGAATAAAAATGCAATATTTTTCGGTGGCGCTCAAAGCCCTTGGCATAGGCTACATAACCGGCTTTATAGCTGACGCCTGCCGCGACGGGGGACAGGCAAGCCTTGCGGGAAAGGCGGAGCTTGCGGGGAAATGCGCGGTTTTTATTTTGGTGCTGCCGCTTATAGCCTCGATACTTGAAACGGCGTTGGGATTTTTAAAATGAAATTTAAAAGAGTATTTTTAACACTTATTTTACTGATGTTTCTTTTCCCGTTTGCGGCATATGCCGCCGAAACCGACGGGGAGCAGCTTTATTATGAGCAGTATTACGACAGCGGCGCGGATAAGCTCACCGATTTTTTACCCGACGGCACGCGGGAATATTTTGAAAAGAACGGTATTGATCCGTCGGATTACGGCTGGGTTGGCTCACTGTCGGCACAAAGCGTGTTTTCGCATATACTGGAGTTTTTAAAAAACGGGGCTGAAACGCCGCTTAAAAGCGGAGCGGCAATAATCGCCGTAATTCTTATAGCCGCTGCGTTTTCGTCAGCCGAAATAAAAAGCGGCGCGGTGCAGGCGGCGGTATATGCCGCGGTAACATCGGCAGCGGCAATTATTGCGGCACCTGTTTACTCGTCCGTAAAGGCGGGGGTCGATGCAATGAAGGGCTTGAGCGTTTTTATGCTCGGGTTTATACCGGTATTCGCCGTTATAGTGGCGGCATCGGGCGGGGCGGTTACATCTGCTTCAATGAGCACGCTGCTGTTAACTGCGGCGCAGGGGGTCTCCTACATTTCAAGCTTTGCGGTGCTGCCGCTCATGGGCGGGTATTTGGCGGTGAGCATCGGCTCATCGGTATCTCCGCTTATGCAAAGGTCGGGAATAGCCGAAACGGTTAAAAAGCTCGCGCTTTGGATAACCGCATTTATCTCTACGGTTTTTGCGGGAATTTTGAGTATACAGACCGCCGTTAATTCTTCCGCCGATACCCTCACCGCTAAAACCGCGCGGTTTATTATAGGAAGCTCGGTGCCGGTTGCCGGAGGAGTGCTGTCGGAGGCGCTCGGCACCGTTTTATCATCGGTCACGCTGCTTAAGTCATCAATAGGCATATACGGCGCGGTTGCGTGCGCAGCAATACTTTTGCCGCTTATAACCGAGCTGCTTATTTGGCGGGCGGTGCTGATTATAACCGCAGGCGCGGCGGGTCTTTTTTCACTGCCGCAAATATCGGGACTTTTAAAGGCGGTGGATTCTATGATGTCGGTGCTGCTGGGAATAATCCTGACGGTGGGGGCTGTGTTTATAATATCCCTTGCGGTGGTGGTATCGGCCGGGAGGGCAAGATGAACGCTTTTTCCGCCTTTGCGGCGGCTTTATGCGCAGCATGCGTGCTTATCGGCGCGCTGCACTTAATAACGCCGGACGGCGCTATGTCGAAGCCGGTGAAATACGCTTTGAGCGTGGTGTTTTTGATATCGGTCATATCGGCGGCTGCAATACCGCTGAAAAAAATAAGCGTTGATATTACCGTACCCGACTGTGAGGAATATTCGGAGGAAAGCCTGTATGCAACCTCCGCCGAGTATGTTTACGGTCGGCTTTTGAAAAACGCGGGTATAGAATTTACAAAAATTACAGTTTGTACGGATAAATCGGACGGCGGCAGCATAATAATTAGTAAGGTTACGGTTTTTTCGGGGCGGAGTGCCGCCGAAATAAAGCGTGCACTTGGCGTCGTGGCGGAAAATTACGAGGTAGAAGTTGTAAATGGACAGATTGATTGAAAAAATAACGGCTGCGGTGAAAAATCCAAAAATACTTATAGCGTTGGGACTTACCGGAATATTGCTTATATGCCTGCCGTCCTTTTTCGGAGGAAGCAAAAAAAATGAGACCGTGCGGGGCGGTGAGATAAATGTTGAGGAATACCGCGCTGGGCTTGAAAAAAGCGTTGAGGAAATTGTGAGCAGCATAACGGGCAGCAAAAGTGTAAAGGTGGTAATAACGCTTGAAAGCGGAATTATATATTCATATGCCGATACAAATGAGGGCGTTTCCGCCAATAAGACAGGCAGCGGGCAGGAGAGCACAAGCAGCGAATCAAAGCAGAGCTACATAACCGTTAAAACGGCCGACGGCGGCGAGCAGGCGCTGCTTGTCACCACCGAGATGCCGCAGGTGCGCGGGGTGGCTGTGGTTTGCGAAGGGGGCGACGATGAGATTATTAATGAAAAGATCACAAACGCCGTGACGGCGGCGCTTAATATTACATCAAAAAGAGTATACATAGCGGGAGGAAGCTTTAATGAAAAAAGGTAAAGTGTTCGGGAAAAGTCAGATTGCGGTGGCGGTAATGCTGTTGGCGCTCGGCGGCGCTGTTTGGCTTAATATGAAATATACGCCGTCATCGGGGAAATATCTCGGCGAGGCGTCATATGTCAGCGGAAAAAGCAGCGTTTCCGCGGTGGAGACCTCGGCTAAAGCGGAAAGAGACTCGGGCGATTATTTCACCGATGTGAAAAAGGAGCGCGAAGGCAGCCGCAAAAAGGCGCAGGAAAGCATTGAGGAAACACTTAAAAGCGCAAAGCTTACCGACGCGGACAAAAAATCCGCGCTTGCTAAAATTGAGGAGTTAGCCGATCGCAGCGAACACGAAAGCAATATTGAGGCGCTGCTTAAAGCTAAGGGCTTTGAAAAGGCGATTGCCGTTATAGGTGACAGCGGAATCAACATAGTCGTAAAGTCGGAGGGGCTTACTTCCGCACAGACCTTGCAGATTCAGGATATAATCACGGCGGAGACAAATATATCTCTTGCAAATATTAAGATAGTTCCCGTGAAATAAAACTTGTGTTATTGAAAAAATGTGTTATAATATACATATAAAAGTATATTACACGGAGGGATTATCCATGGAAGATAAAAAAACCTCGCTTTCCGTAAGCACGGAGGTTCTTGAAAAAATGGCGGAAATCGCCGCAAAGGAAGTTGAAGGCGTTGCCGGGCTTTCCAAAAAGACGATGGATATTAAAGGCATAGTTAAAACCAAAAACGCCTTTAAGGGCATCAAGGTGGAAACCGTTAACGGTGCTATTGAAATAACCGCTTACATCTGCCTTAAGGCGGACGCGAAGGTTAAGGAAACCGCAGAGCGTGTTCAGGAAAACATAAAGGATAAAATTCAAACTATGACCGGAAACGCCGTAACACAGGTTAATGTTCAGGTTGCGGATATAGCTATTGATACAGAGGAATAAAAGCTTCGGCGTTCCCGCTCGGCCCGCGGGAACGCCGTGCATTTTTAAGGGTATCAAGGGGAAAATAACGGAGTATATTAAAGGTGCCGCGCAAAATGCACGGCACGGGAAGGGAAGTATTATAATGTCTGTTTTAAGCGTCACCTCGGAAGCCTTTGAAAAAGAGGTCATAAACAGTGATAAGCCCGTTTTGGTGGATTTTTACGCTGACTGGTGCGGGCCCTGCCGCACTATGTCCTCTGTGATAGATGAAATATCCGATGAGCGGAGCGATATCAAGGTCTGCAAAATCAATGTAGACGAGCAGCGTGGGCTTGCGGAAAGATTTTCCGTTCAGTCGATTCCCACAATCATGGTTTTTAAAAACGGCAGCGTTACCCGCTGTGAGGCAGGCTCGAGACCCAAGCGCGCCGTTCTTGAAATGCTTGACTGACGCTCAGAGAATTTTCTCAAGCTCCGAAAGCGCACCGATTTGATATTTTGAAGGGTATTTTGCCGCCTTATTATCGGGATTGTACCAGCAGGTATCTATTCCCGAATTTATTCCGCCCAAAATATCCGAGCTTTGACTGTCCCCGAGGATAAGGATCTTTGCCTTATCCTTTTCGGGGATTTTTTCTATTATATAACCGTAATATTCCTTTTCGGGCTTTTGGTGGCCTGTGTCCTCCGAGACAAATACGCCGTCAAAATATTTAAAGAGTCCCGAGCCGCGTATGCGCTTGTGCTGCGTCAGTGAAATTCCGTTGGTCGCGGCATAAAGCTTATAGCCTCGCTTTTTTAGATATGTAAGAATTTCATCTGCGCCCTCAACCTTAAAATACCCTTCGGATAAATTAAAGCAGTAGTCCTTTGAAATTTTTGCGGTATCGCCCGTGACGCCGAGTTTCTCAAAAAGGGTTTTAAAGCGTCCCTCAAAAATCGCTTCGCGCGGAATTTCGCCGCGCTCAAAGCGTTCCCAGTAGCTGCGGTTTATATCGGAATAAAGCGCAACCGCAGCATCATCATGCGGCAGCCCGTGCGATTTCAAAACCTTACGCACGGCGTGCGCCTCTGCTGCGTTAAAATCAAGCAGGGTATTGTCAAGGTCAAGAAAAAGGGAGGTATACATCACAGCTTTGCGCTCAATTCCTTTAAATATTCTTTTAATTGGTCTTTGATTTCGGGGTGGGCAAGTCCTACCTCGATATTTGCCTTCAAAATTCCGAATTTGTTGCCCATATCATAGCGTATTCCGCTGAAATCCACGCCGACCATGCCGTATTTAACGGCGAGCGTTCGCATTGCGTCGGTCAGCTGCAGCTCACCTCCGACGCCGGGCGGGGTTTTTTCGAGTATGCTGAAAATTTCATTATCAAGCACACATCTGCCGAGGATGGAATAGTTTGAAAATTTGGTTTCAAGGCTCGGCTTTTCTATCATATCGGTTACGGAATAAATTTTATCATCAAGCTTTTCAGCCTTTAAGGAGCTGTATTTGACAATAAGGTCGTCTGATACCTCTTTAATGCCCACAACGCTCTTGCCGTATTTCTCATATGCCTCGCACAGCTCGCCGATGGCGGGCGGCTCGCCTATAATAACATCGTCGCCGTAAAGCACGGCAAAGGGCTCTGTTCCCACAAATTCTTTGGCGCGCAGTACTGCATCTCCCAGCCCCCTCGTTTCCTTTTGGCGGATATAATAGATATTTGCAAGGTTTGCAACCTTATCAAGCGTTTCGAGCATTGCGGTATTTCCGCGCCTTTGAAGCATTGCTTCAAGCTCCACAGAGTGATCGAAATGATCCTCTATAACGCCCTTGCCGCGGTTTGTGATGATAAGTATATCGGTTATTCCCGCCCTTACAGCCTCTTCTACAATATACTGTATTGCGGGCTTATCGACTATCGGGAGCATCTCCTTGGGGAGCGCCTTTGAGGCGGGCAAAACTCGTGTTCCTAGCCCCGCTGCGGGGATTATAGCCTTTTTGATCTTCATAATTTCTCCTTTTTTCATGGACTTAATAAGTCGTATTTAAAGCATTGAAATAACAGATGTTAAAACGGTTATAAGATTGCTTACAACAATCATGCAGATTATGCCTACCGCCAGCATTCCGCCCGATACTCCGCCGACGGAAGCGAGTCCCATTGTGTAGTAGCGGCGGTCGGGTATGCTCATACGGAAGCGGTTTATCGATTTAATGCAGTGCTCCTTGTAAAGGTAATATCCGTAAAGTCCGGTAAGTATGCAGGTCACAAGGTCTGCAGCGTTGCTTATTGCTGTGGCTATAAGATCAAGCACAGTTGAAGAATTGCTCAGGCTTTTAAAGGCGCTGATTATCGACTGCGCGTCCCCCGCCAGGATAGAGCGGTAAAGGGCGGTGAAATCTACGGAACCCGAATTGAAGGTGAGTGCCGCCGTGACAATATTTATAACCGCGCCGATTACCGTCAGCAGTGCGGCGGGCTTATACATTTTGCGATAATAAAACCACAATGCCGCGCCCATCGGCCCCAAGAAAAAGCCGAGCAGCGCTGCGGGCCAGCACCACGAGGTCTTTGAATTCGTTATTTCCATTTTGATGAATTTCGGCATTATCACGACGGATTTTTTGCCGATGAACAGCGCTATTTCCTCCTGCGGTATTCCGTCGGGTGCGGGAGCGCCGCTTTGGGTGTATCCCGTGTTGCCGTTTTCGGTATTATAAACCGGAGGAACGGGCTTAAATGCGGGCTCTGCGGCTTCGGGCGCGGGAGCGGGTCTAAATGAAGACTGTTCTGTCTTCGGCACCGTTTCCTGTGCCGTGGATTCCGGCGCGGTCTTAGGTGCCGGAGCAGCCTCCGCTGTGAGTTTGTGCTCGGGCTGCTCATTTTCGGGCTTTGCGGCAGCCGTAAGCAGCGCTCCGCAGTTTTTGCAGTAGATGTAATCGTTCTCGTTCTCCGTTCCGCACTCGGAGCAAATTTTCCTATCCATTTTTTATCCTCCTGTTACACTAAATAAAAATTCCTATTAAGGCGGGCAGATATTGCACCGCCATTGTTCCCAATAAAAACAGGAAAATATTGACCCCGCCCTTTTTGCGGTAGTCATAGTCCATATCCTCGCTTTCGGCGCGAATGGTTTTAATAGAGGATATTGCATATTGCTTATAAAGGTAATCGCCGAAAAGCGCCGATAAAATCCTTACGGCAATGTTAAGCACAAAGCCCGCAAGCAGCGCCGCTATAACCGCCGCACCCATTTTTGGCAGGTGCTCGTAAATGCTCTGCATAATCTGCGCCTGCGTCTCTCCGGGGGTTGTGCCGAGATTATTTATCGCATTCATGAACGGCAGATAAAAAAAGCTTGAAATAACCGTGAGCAATCCCGCAATAATTCCGTTTTTATACATTTTGCGCGAGAGCATCCACCCGCAGGGGAAAAGAAAGGCAAGCCAGTTCCAGGAAAGCTTGTTTTTAGCATTCAGTACCGCGAATTTCGGTATATACCGCGGAGTGTTCGCCGCAACAAAGCGCTTTGCCTCATCGGCGGTTATTCCGTCGCCTATATCGTAATCTGCAGGTACTCCGCCCAAAAAGTCAAAATTCACAAAGCTGCCGCCCGCCTTTGCTATATTAGGCGCGCCGCACTTCGGGCAGGCGTTAAGCGCAAAATCATATTTTTCGTGGCACATCTGGCAGGTTATAAGCCCCTCGGCGTTTTCGCCTGTATTCGGCATTTCGGCAGCAGCTTGCTCTTCTTCACGCGCCTTCACCTTATCGTACTGCCTGTCTGTTCCGTGGAATTCCTCAAGCGCGCAGTGCCCTAACTGATTATAGCACTCCCTGTGGTGCGGCGCACCGCATACGGGGCAGTAAACTATGTCATCCTCGGGAAAAAGATATGCGTGGCACCTTACGCAGCTTACACCATCTGTATTAAGACTCATACAACAGCTCCTCTGTAATCTTCAATTTTTTCAAAAACACTTTCAAAATACTCCTTGCCGTAGTTGTGAAAGCTGCCGTTTTTGATCATTTCCTTAAGCTCTTTGCCGGTTATCCATTTTGCTTCGGCGACCTCTGTCTGCTGCAGCGTCAGCTTTTCGGCGGGCGCATTGCTTTCGGTAAGCCACACATCAAGCAGCGAATTTCGGCGCTTTATTCTTGTGAGAAGCAACATTTTATCCCTATCTGCGGCGATTCCGAGCTCCTCAAGCAGCTCGCGGCGGGCGGCTGTAAGCGAGTCCTCCCCCGCGACGGCGGCGCCGCCGGTTGCAGCCCATTCACCCGGCATCAGCTTTTTATCATCGGCACGGCGCTGAATCAAAAACAAGCCGCTTTTTGATATCACCCAAATATGCACGACAAGGTGATACTCCCCCGGAGCTAAAACGCTCCGGCCGCGAAGCGCTGTTTTGCCGGTAGGAATGCCGTTTTCATCAAATACATCCCACAGTTCAACACTCATGACGCTTTTTTACCGTTTCCCCGCTGCTTTTGTAAATACTGTCGGGCTCTATAACGCCGCGCACAGATGAGAGCGGATAAATATTTGTATTCTTGCCTATCACCGTTCCGGGGTTCAGCACCGTGCCGCAGCCCACCTCGACAAAATCGCCGAGTATCGCGCCGAATTTTTTAAGACCCGTTTCAAGCCTTTCATCGCCCTTTTTAAGCGCCACAAGGCTTTTATCGGACTTTACATTCGAGGTTATTGAGCCTGCTCCCATGTGTGAGCGAAAGCCGAGAACGGAATCCCCCACATAATTATAGTGCGGAACCTGAACGGAGCCTATAAGCACGACATTTTTAAGCTCTGTTGAATTTCCCACCACGCAATCGTTACCCACAAGCGCGTTGCCCCTTATAAATGCGCAGTGGCGCACCTCGGTTCGCTCCCCTATAATGCAAGGGCCCGTAATACTTGCACTCGGAGCTGTTTTTGCCGACCTTGCAATCCAAATGTTTTCGCCGCGCTCCTCGTATATTTCCTTATCAAGCGCAGGACCTATCTCCTTTATATAATCGCCTATTTTTTTAAGCGCCTCAAACGGATAAGCGACGCTGCAAAGCAGCTTTTCCGCCAAAGTGCCCTCCGCGGACAAAAGCTCCTTTACGGTTATACCGATCATTGTATCACACCTTTTCAAGTCTCTTTGAATTTATTATACACGCTAATTATATCAGCATTATGAATTTTTTTCAACATTTTCTATCTTGGGTATTGTAAAAAAATAAATTGTGTGTTAAAATACATACCATAGACCTTGTTCACTCGGGTGTGCGAACGGGCGGGTCCTGTGCGACGGGGCGCTGCGAACCATGTCAGGCGGGGAACCGAGCAGCATTAAGCGGTATTCCCCGTGCGCCGCAGTAAATCGGTTCGTTCGTACACCCGGGTGAGTAAGGCTATATTTTTGTTAAACAATTCGGAATGCGTAATTCGGAATTCGTAATAAAAGGGAGGATGCGTATGTCTTATCAGGCGCTTTATCGGAAATACCGCCCGCAGACCTTTTCGGATGTCGTGGGGCAGGAGCATATTACCGAAACGCTTAAAAACGAGCTTTCTGCCGGTAAGGTCACGCATGCGTATCTGTTTACGGGAACGCGCGGCACGGGTAAGACCTCTACCGCCAAAATTTTGGCAAAGGCGGTCAACTGCCTGAATCCCAAAAACGGCGACCCCTGCCTTGAGTGCGAGAGCTGCTTATCGGTTGCAAACGGTGAAAATACCGATATTGCGGAAATTGACGCGGCCTCCAACAACAGTGTTGACAGCATCAGGGAGCTGCGCGATCTGGTAAGCTTTGCGCCCGCCTCATCAAAATACCGTGTGTATATCATAGACGAGGTGCATATGCTCACCATAAGCGCCTTTAACGCGCTGCTTAAAACTCTTGAAGAGCCGCCCGAGCATGTTATTTTCATTCTAGCCACAACCGAGGTTCATAAGCTGCCTGCAACCATTCTTTCCCGCTGCCAGCGATTTGATTTCAGAAGAATCGACTCCGAGCGTATTTGCGAGAGAATACAGTATATAGCGGGGAAAGAGGGCTTGACCGTAACCGACGGTGCAGCCTCCTTAATAGCCGCCGCGGCAGACGGCGGTATGCGCGACGCACTTTCCATTTTGGATCTGTGCGCTTCGGGCAGTAAAAATATAGACGAAGAAACGGTAGAAAGCGTTTGCGGAATGGCGGGCGGCGATTATCTTTTGCAATTGGCCGACTGTATAAACCGCCGCGACACAGAGGGCGCGCTGCTGCTTACCGATAAGCTTTACAATATATCTGTTGATATGCAGCGGCTTTTATCGGAGCTGACCTCGCATTTCCGCGATCTTATGATAATTAAAACCGTCAAGGGCGATAATAAGCCCATTGTTTGCTCCGAGGCGCGGCTTAAGGCGCTTACAGAGCAGGCAGCCGCCTTTGATATTAAGGATATTATGCATGCGCTCACTCTTTTGCAGGCGTCAGCCGCCGGAATGCAGAACGGCAACCGCCGCTGCGAAATGGAAATGGCGCTGATACGGCTTTGCACCCCTTCGCTTTCAAATGATTTATCCTCGCTCGAAAGAAGAATAAACGCACTGGAAACAGGAGCGGTGAAGGCGGAAACCCGCCGACCGGCAGAGCAGCCTAAGCCTGCCGCGGTGCCGGAGACGGACGCAGAAATCCCGCTGCCCGAGACTCCGCCCGATGAGCCTGCCTCACCGAAATCGGATTCGGGCGATACAGAGCAGGTAGACAGCGGCACATGGGATGAAATAAGGCGAATACTCAAAACCTCCTGCCCGCTTATAGCAGGCGTGCTCAACGAATCGAGGGCGTTCACAAGGGGTCAGTTCCTTTTAATTGACGCACCGAACGAGAACTTCCGTTCAATGGTAAATAACCCAATGTACCGCGATGCTATAAGAAAAGCTGCGCTCAATGTGCTCGGCAAGGCTTATAAATTAGGGCCTTACACCGCGCCGAAAACGCAGACGGACGAAAAAGACCCGCTCGCGGAGCTTGCAGGCAAGCTTAAAAATTTTGAAATAAATTAAGGAGATATAAAAAATGAAAGTACGTTTACCCAATTCCGGCGGCGCCGGCAATATGAATCAGATGTTAAAGCAGGCACAAAAAATGCAGGCTGATATGGCTGAATTGCAGGCTGACCTTGAGCAGCGTGAATATACCGCAACCTCGGGCGGCGGTATGATTGAAGTAACGGTTGACGGCAAGCACCACATAAAAGCCCTTAAAATCAACCCCGACGCGGTCGATCCCGAGGATACCGAGATGCTTGAAGACCTTATCACCGTGGCGGTGAACGAGGCTGTAGCCAATGCCGAAAAGACCGCCGAGGACGAAATGGGCGCTATTACCGGCGGACTTAATATGCCGGGGCTTTTCTGATAATGGCTAAAAACAGTATTGTGCCGCTGACCGAGCTTATAGCCCAGTTTGAGCGGCTGCCGGGAATCGGCAGAAAAACAGCACAGCGCCTGGCTTACAGCATTTTAGAGCAGCCGCCCGAGCGCGCCGAAAAATTTGCCGAGGCGCTTGTTAACGCGCGGCGGAAAATACATTTCTGCAGCGTCTGTCAGGGGCTGACGGATATGGATGTTTGCGCTGTCTGCGCCGATACCGAGCGCGACCACAGCGTGATATGCGTTGTGGCAGAGCCTAAGGATGTAATGGCATTCGAGCGCACGCGGGAATATAACGGCACATATCACGTGCTGCATGGGGTGATTTCTCCGCTTGACGGCATAGGACCCGAGCAGTTGAGAATAAAGGAGCTTATGGCACGCCTTTCGGATAGCAGTGTGACCGAAATAATCATGGCTACCAACCCCACGGTCGAGGGAGAAGCGACCGCCAGCTATTTATCCCGCATGATAAAGCCGCTCGGCGTTAAGGTAACACGCCTTGCCTACGGTATACCCGTCGGCGGCGACCTTGAATATGCCGACGAATATACCCTTGCCCGCGCGCTCGAGGGAAGAAACGAAATCTGAATATAATTCGGAATGTTGAATTCGTAATTCGGAATTAAAGAAACGTTACCCACTGCAACGGGCTTTTCTTTTTATTGCTCGGCTGCAAATCAAATATAAATAATTCCGCATTACGCATTACGAATTCCGCATTAAAAAAGTGGTGGATATATGACAAAAGAGCAGATTGCCCGAATAAACGAGCTTGCAAGAAAGCAAAAGGCAGAGGGGCTGACAGAGGAAGAAAAGGCGGAGCAGCTAAAGCTTCGCGGCGAATACATAAACGCCTACAAGCAAAGCCTTATCGCCCAGCTTGAAAACACATATATATTAGAGCCGGACGGCACAAAAAGAAAGGTAAGGCGTAAGGACGATGCAGCTCCTCTTAACTGATACCGCGACCCTTGAATCAAATGGGGATCTGCCGCTTGATGTTTTCGATAAATTCGGCAAGGTGACGAAATTTTACAATATGACCCGCGAAGAGCTGCTGACGGCGGCAGCGGATAAGGACATAATACTCTGCAACAAAACGGTTATTGACAGGGAAATTATGAACGCCGCGCCTAATTTACGCTATATAGGGCTTTTCGCCACGGGCTATAATAATATAGATATTGCCGCCGCAAAGGAAAAGGGAATTACCGTTTGCAATGCGGGCAGCTACTCTACAAATGCCGTGACCCAGCAGGTTATCGGCTATATTCTTATGCACTACACCAAAATTCCGCAGTATGACGCCTTTGTAAAGCAGGGCGGGTGGAAGCGCTCGGGCGTTTTTTCTCCGCTTATTTTTTCGGGCGACGAGGTATACGGCAAGACTCTGGGAATAGTGGGCTACGGAAATATCGGCAAGGCGGTGGAAAAAGCCGCCGAAGGGCTTGGTATGAATGTTTTGGTACACACAAGAACCGTGCGCGAAAACGGCAAAACCAAATTCGTGGGGCTTGATACGCTGCTTGAAAACAGCGATATAGTAACGCTGCACTGCCCTTTAAACCCGCAAAGTGAGAAAATGATGAACGCCGCGGCTTTTGCAAAAATGCGGGACGGAGCTTTCTTTATAAACACCTCGCGCGGCGGTACGGTGGATGAAAACGCGCTTTTTGCAGCCCTTCAAAGCGGCAAGCTTTCGGGCGCGGCAATAGATGTGCTGACAAATGAGCCCATGCCGTCCGATTGCCCGCTTACAGACGCGCCGAATATAATAATCACCCCGCACACTGCCTGGGCACCCCTGCCCACAAGGCGTAGGCTTTTGGATATTGTAAGCGGTAATATAACCGCATATTTAAACGGCGAACCTCAAAATAAAATAATCTGATACAGAAATGCAGCCCGCCGAACTCAATCATAAGAAGAGCACGGCGGTTTATCTTATAATCGCGTCGCACAGGCTGGCTGCCGTTATCGGCTGCATTTTGCTTGTGCTTTTAATTTCGGTTTTTCTGGGCGGGATTGCACATAGCGCTCTTTTTCTGCCGATGTTTTTCATCTGCTGCTTTTCCCAACTTGCTTCGGGAACACGAGAATAATCATATCCCAAAAGAAAATCATCGGTTTTTCTTTCGTAAAAACTGCCGTCGAGTACACCTTCACCCAAAATCCTTATGTTTTTTACATTAACCCCGAGAATGGAACCGTAAACAACGGCGTTACGATGTATATATACAGTCGTTCCGCTTTTTACTCTCAGCTCACCCACATTGTGAACGCCGGGCCCAAAATAATAAACCGAATCGTCATTTTCGGAAACATCAAAATGGTGTATGGAATCAATAAATAAGTGCAAAACATTGTGCGGGCCGTCAAATTCAACGGTATAATAACCGGCTTTGGGAAGAGTAAAATGAACACTTCCCTCTTTGATCTGTGGAAAGATTCCTGCCGAAATCGGTCGTATTACCACGCTTTTGAATTTAACGGCAGGCGTTATGGTAAATTCAAGGCTTTGTTCGTCTGTAAAAAGCGGAAGATAGGCCGTAATTTCCGTTTATTCAAGCAACCTTTGTTTTCCCGGCCAAGGGCGATTAAACGGCATTGCCGAAACACGCGTTTTTACTGCATTGGCTTTTTTCCCGTTTACCATTATCTCATAATGATCTGGATGCATGCCAAAAAAGCGGACAGCGAAACAAAGAATTACAAAATCGTAACGCACAACTTGAGGAGGAAAATCTCATATTAAAAAAGCAATTGCAATATTCACTCCACACTCAGGCAACGATTGATTGCGGTAAAAGCTCTTTCAAATCAACATTCAATCACCACTCTTTGCAGAGTTCTCCGTGTAAACAGAAGCACATATTACAAATGGCCGCACCGTTCTCCGTCCTTAAGAGAGCTTGAAAACAGAACTGTTCGCGCTGCCGTTTTTGAGCTCTGTGCCAAAACCGACAAGCGTTTGGGAACCGTAAAATCAAAGATTTTCTTAACCGTGATTGTTGCATTACCGTAGAGCTTGCTTTCGTTAAAAGGTGTATGAAACCATTTGCAAATAGTGGCTTTGGCAAAAAGAAACCGGACACCGACTTCGATACTCTTCGTATCAAAATTGGTGTCCGGTTATGGAGCGGATAATGGGAGTCGAACCCACCTGTTCAGCTTGGGAAGCTGACATTCTACCGATGAACTATATCCGCATAATAACAATTGAGCACATGTGCCGCCCGACCCGATTTATACTTTATTATACAATACCGCAGCTGATAAATCAAGTGTTTTTTATTGTCCGTTTGAAATTTTTCCCTGCGTTGTAAAGTGATATGACCCATTTTCTTTAAAAAAAGAAGAAAATGAATGGTATAATGTTTTCATCTGCCTTGAAACGAGCCTTAGGCGAAGTGAAAGGCGGATGAAAACGGTCGGTTCACGCTGCCGGATTTTCAGCCGGTAGTTGCGCCGGCGGATGTATATTAAAAAGCGGACAGCATAACAAAAAGCAAGTAAAATAGTAGACAGGAAAGGGGAAAAACAAAGAAGCAACGGCAATCTTCTCACGAAAATTGTCGTTGCTTTTTGTGTCGATTTTACAGAAAAGCAAACATCTAAAATTCCTTTTAAAACGCAGATAATTACCCTTTCCTTATCACTGTAATTATTATAGCACAAAAGGGCGATTTTTGCAAGCATTTTTTGAAAATATTTATACCTTTTTTAAGCATAAATAGGCTCTGTAATTTTCACGCCGCCTTTGAGGGTTATTACTATTTTCATATCCTCTGTAACTGTAATACTGCTCACCAAATACCGTATAATTTCATCGTTATATTCCGAAAAACCTATTTCTTCATCGGAAATACAGACATCGATTTTTTCAAGCTCGGTTTTGTATTCCGGGCTTTTGTCAATTTGTGCTTTGAGCTCGGTCATTTGGTTTCTCACATCGGCAACCGAGGCATAGCACTTCTTTATTTCCTCAATATAAAGCTCCTTATTCCCGCCGGTTGCAAGGCACATCTTTTCGGCAGTTTCCGCCTTGGCTTTAAGCTCGTTTATCATATTTTCAAGCGACTGGTATTCAAGCAGCAGCCGATTGTCCGACAGCGAATAGGCAAGCAGCGTTTTAACCGTGTTTCGCACGTCGTTTTCACACGGAATGCTTTTTGTAAGCCCGCGGCATATAGCAGCGTGTAATATGTGTTCTTCAATTCCTTTTGACTGCGGGCAGGCGTCGTTACCTTTTTCCATATGATAAAGACAGCGCCAGTATATCTTTTTAACGCCGTTTCTTGTCCATGTTTTCCGTCTGAACGGGCTGCCGCATACTCCGCAGAATAACAGCTCGCTTAATGCGTATTTGCCGCTGTATTTTCCAAGCTCGGTTATACAGTTTTCGGAAGAACGTCTCTTTGAGCTTCTTTTGGACATTTCCTTTTTGGCAAGCCAGGCAGTTTCACGGTCGATTATTGCGGGGTGATTGTTGGATACCATATAGCGGTCCATTTCGCCGCAGTTTCGTATTACTTTCTTGCTTATAAGATTTGGGTGAAAGGACTTTTGGTACAGTATATCCCCGACATATTTTTCGTTAGTAAGAATAGCCTTTATTCCAGCTTTTGACCATTCATATTTTCCGCGCGAGGTTTTAATTTGCCTGTTTTCAAGATATTCTTTTATTTGCTCAAGAGTATTCCCTTGTATGTAAAGCGAATATATTTTCCTTACCGCTTCAGCCTCTTCCGGAATAATAATTATTTCCTTTGTAACCTTATCCCTGCGGTAGCCGAGTAAATTGAAGTTGCAGTTGTAGCTGCCGCTTTCCATACGTTTGCGTATGCCCCATTTAATGTTGGCGCTTATGTTCTCGCTTTCCGCCTGCGCCAATACTCCGTATATGCCTATATATGTTTCGCTGTCCTCTGTAAGTGTGTTAATGTTCTGCTCCTCAAAATATATCGCTATACCGAGCGACTTTAAAATGCGGATATATGAAATACAGTCGACAATGTTTCTTGCATATCTTGATACGGATTTTATAAGTATAAGATCTATCTTACCGTTTTCACAGTCACTTATCATGCGCAGAAAGCTTTCGCACTTTTTTACCTGAGTTCCGCTTATACCCTCGTCGGCATAAATTCCCGCAAAGCGCCATTTGGGATTTTTCCGTATATATTCTGTATAGTATGCCTTTTGAGTTTCATAGCTGTTTAACTGATCGTCAAGGTCGGTGGATACCCTGCAATATGCGGCTACTCTGAGAGGTCTGTTAGGGTCAAACCGTGCGGCCTTGGCAGGGTCGGCGGGTATTTTGGTTACAATCTTTCTGCGTTCAGCCGTTGCCGTTTGCATTGCAGTTTTCCTCGCTTTCGTTGCTTATTACCGCTCCGTTTACAAATTCGGCGTAAAAGATACCGTTTTCATCTATGAGAAACCGAGATATTACCGTTTTTAAAATATCTGTATCTATTCCGGTCATAGGCTCAAGTGCGGCAAGGTATTCTTTTAAAGCGTCGGTCAGCGCTCCGCCGTAATCTGTCACGCAGCAATTGTATCTTTCGGCAGCTAAATTGAAAACAGCTTTCTTTGCTTCGTCAAATTGTAAACCGTCGCGTAATAAAAGCGCGCTAAAAAGTCTTTCCGAACGCTCGGTATCTGGGCTTGGAATATATGTTTTCCCGGCATGCTCGGCTGCGATTATATCCGGGTTAAGTATTGCCTTATTTACAAGCCTTAAAGCGTTTGAAAAGATATAATTATCATCGGTGTGCGCGAGTATTTTACACTTGCTCTGACATATCCATTTTGTTTCCTTGCCGTAGTTTCTTATGCGGGTTATTCTGTCCCCGCAGGCGGCGCAAACGGTATGATACTTAAAATAGCGTATTATATCATTGTCCTTTTCACGCGTTCCGCCGTGATTTTTTATACGCATATCTTGGGCTTTTTCAAAAACTTCGGCGGATATGATTGCGGGATATTCGCTGTAGCCTGCATAATGCGGGTTTTCAAGTATTCTTTTTACGGCGTTTTTTGTCCATACGGTTTTGTCTTTAAAATATACGACCTGTTCCTTTGTCAAACCGTCCGCGATTGCCGACAGACTTTTGCCGGACAGGTATTCATTGAATATTCTTTTAACCGTTTTCGCTTCCGCCTGATTTACAAAAGGCTTAAATCTTCTTTTTTCGTAACCGAATAAAATCATTCTCAGTTCCATGCTATCCGCTCCTTAAAGGCTAAACCGCATTTGAGGTGAAAGGTCACATACTCATCCTCAAAATACGCTTTGTCTATTAACTCGTCAAACAGCGGACGGCTGAAAACCATTATTGCTTTCGGCTCGGTTTCAAGAAAGCGTATAAGTCTTCGCAGCTCGTCTATACACTTTTCGTCGCCGTCTTCCGCAAGAACCTTTTTACGGCGGGATTTCAGCTTTAAAAGCGAGCTTTCAAGCTTTGAGCATTGCTCCGAAAAGGTTACGGCGTCCATACAGCTTTCTTTTTGCAGGGAAATATATAAATCCAGTTTTTCGGACAAAACGGATATTTCCTTGTCTATTTCGGATATTAACGAATCGGAGCAGGTTATTATTCTTCTCGCTTCGGTAAGCTTTGCGGCAATGTCTTTAAGCAGAACGTTCTCATTTTGGCGCAGCTTGTTGTAAAAGCGTATAAAGGTTCTGCCAAGCACTTCCTCGGACATGGAATGTGAAAGACATTTTTCTTCGGACACTTTGTTTTTTGAGCAGGCATAATAGCTTTCGCCGTTTATATATTTTATTTTAAACGAACGGTTGCAATATTCGCAATACAGCTTTCCGGCAAAAATGTTATTTCGGCTTTTGGATTTTGCGTTTCTTTCGGTATTTTCTTTTAGCTTTTCCTGCACAAGGTTAAAGGTTTCTTTGTCTATTATAGCCTCGTGGGTGTTCTGAACATAGTACTTCGGCAGTTCACCGTTATTCTTTCTCTTCATAAGCGGCAAAACGGGCGGTGTAAAGCGTTTTTGAAAAAGTGCGTCGCCTGCATACTTTTCGTTTGAAAGAATATACAGTATACTGTTTGCTTTCCAAAAACGCTTTTCGGTGCCGTATTTACGGTTTAGAGCTTGGGCTATTTTTAAAAAACCCATACCGGACAGGTACATACCGTAAACCTCACGCACGATCGCCGCTTCTTCGGGGACTGTAAATAACTCGTTATTTTTGGCTCTGAACCCGTAGGGCGCGCTGCATATGCTGTATTCTCCTATTTCAAGCCTCATTCTGTTCGCTGTCGATACCCGTTTTGAAGTCGCCAATGCTTCGGACTGAGCAAAGGCGCTTTTAACATACAGAATAAGCTCGGAATTAAGAGTTAAGGTGTCTATACGGTCGTTTTCAAAAAATACCGATACGCCGTATTCTCTTAAAAGACGTATACTCTCAATACACTCCAAGGCGTTTCTCGCAAAGCGCGATACGCTTTTAACATAAATGCGGTCGATTTTTCCGAGACGGCAATCGTTTAACATTCTTTTAAATTCATTCCGCTTTTCAACAGAAGTGCCGGTAATTCCTTCGTCTGTGTAAATATCTACCAAAACCATATTATCCGATTGGCTGATAAAATCGTGATAATAGTGCATTTGGGTGATAAAGGAATTCAACTGGTCTTCTTCGCTTGTGCTGACCCGGCAGTATGCCGCAACACGCAGCGTGCTGTTTTCGGAAGATTTATCTGCTTTAATAACTCTTACGGTTCGTTCTTCTGTACTCATTTTATTGCTCCCTTTCTTTGGTTTGAGAAGATTTTATCTCAAACTCCAAAAAAGAGCCATTATGCGTTCGGGCTGAAACGCATACTTGACAGTCGTTAAGCAATGAGCAGAGTTTTGCGAATTTTTCTTTGGAAATAACCCCTTTTTCGGTCAATCGCCTGAGCAGATCATAGGAAGCGGCAGCGGTAAGCCTTTCGGCAGTGCCGATTTCCATAATTTCCTCCTGTTATCTGGTCTGTAATTCTGCATACGACGTTTTGTTTCACCGATTTTACAGGTCAATCGGTTCTCCGAGAAACAAAAAGACGCATATCCGAACGGATAGCGTCTGCAAATTCATATAACGACCTTGCTCGGAGCCGCGGATGAAGTTACAGCGCCCTTTCGGACCGCAGAACTTTATTTCGTTACTCCTTCATAAATAGAACGTCTACTTATAGTATTCCTCAGGTTTTGCATTTTGTCAAGGGGGAAAACGAAAATTTATAATAAAAATTAGAAATTTGTTGACAATTGAAAACGCTTTCAAAATATGTTATCATAAATTATCAGATACGGGGGCAGAAAACAAATGGACAAAAACGATATTTTAGAATTTGCCGAAATGATAAAAGGTTCGGAGCATACAGTGTTCTTCGGCGGGGCGGGAGTGTCAACCGAAAGCGGACTGAAAGATTACAGGAGCGAGAACGGGATTTATCATACTGCCGTTAATTACGGAATGTCGCCGGAAGAAATTTTAAGCCACGACTGCTTTTTTGAAAACACGGGTTTGTTTTACCGCTTTTTCAGAGATTTCTTTATGGAAAGCGCAGAGCCGAATATCACACATAAAGCTCTGGCAGAGCTTGAAAAGCACGGAAAGGATATAACGGTAGTTACACAGAACATAGACGGACTTCACCAAAAAGCCGGAAGTAAAAAGGTGTATGAGCTGCACGGCACAACCTCGAAATTTCATTGCACGAATTGCGACAGGGAATACGGATTGGATTATCTCAGAACAAACGGAGAGAATATTCCGCACTGCATATGCGGCGGCGTTTTAAAACCGGATGTTGTGCTTTACGGCGAACAGCTTGACAACAGCACAGTAAACGGAGCGCTGCAGGCAATAGAAAACGCCGACCTGCTTATTATAGGCGGAACATCGCTTGCGGTATATCCTGCGGCAGGATTTGTAAGATATTTTAAAGGCGAAAATCTTGTGATTATAAATAAGGAAAGTACCGATTACGATAAATACGCCGCCCTTGTATTTCATGACGGACTGGGCGCGGTGTTTACCGAAGCGATGAAAATATTTTCTTGAAAATATACAAAAACCTCTCGTATGTTATACATAGAACATATGGGAGGTTTTTTACTATGACGGATTTATTGGATATATTGAACGAGGTCGTAGAGAATGACGAGGTTGAGAAAGAAAATCAATTTGACGAATTGCCGCCGGAAGAAGGCGAAGCGATTATCGCGGCATTATTGTAACTGCTGTTGCAAGAAAGTTAAAAATATGTTATACTGTCATTAGCTTTTAATGCTGAAATATAAAACGGAGGTTTTGTAAGATGAACAAAACAGAATTTGCAGCCGCAGTTGCCGAAGCTGCCGGCGCAAGCAAGAAGGACGCAGAAAACATTATTAACGCTGCTTTAGCCCAGATTGAAAAATCGCTTGTTGAGGGTGATAAGATTCAGTTTGTAGGCTTCGGAACGTTTGAAACCCGCGAGCGCGGCGAGAGAACCGCAAAGAATCCGCGCACAGGCGAACAGATTACCGTAAAAGCCGCAAAGGTTCCGGCTTTTAAACCCGGCAAGGCTTTGAAAGACGCTGTAAACAAAGGCTCTTTGTCAATAGTTGGGGTAAAGAGTTAAAATGAGAAATTGAGTGCAAGCAGTTGCTGTTATGCGGCTGCTCGTTCTTTATTTTGTTGTTTATGAGAAAAAATATGTAAAATGCGGTTCTTCTTCAAATTATGTGTAAGGTCCAAAATACGGTATAAAAAAGCAAAAAATGAATGACGCGTAAAGCAGAAAACGGCTTGCACGCCATATTTGCATAATAGCAGAAAGAACAGGGCATGTCAATGGCGGCTGTCGCGGCAGCCGTTCATTTTACCCTTTACATGGCTGTGAATTTCTGCTACTCCGGCAGTCTGTCGGCAAAGAATATTTCAAGCTGAGAATGAATCTCACTTTGGTCCCTGCGTCTGCCGGTCCATTTTCTTGTAATGTCTGCCTGAGCCAAGTAGAGCATTTTAAGCAGGCTGTCATCGTTCGGGAATACAGACCTGTTTTTTGAGACCTTCCGCAGCTGCCTGTTAAAATTCTCAATGGAATTGGTAGTGTAAATCAGCGTTCTTACAGATTGCGGATACTTAAAATAGGTTGAAAGTTCAGACCAATGAGCCTTCCATGAAGCTGAAATTTCAGGATATTTCGAGTCCCATTTGGCTGCAAACTGCTATAATTCGTAAAGCGCCGTTTCCTCGTCTACGGCGGCGTAAACCTTCTTTAAATCCGCCATTAGAGCTTTAATGTCCTTGTATGAAACATACCTTGTGCTGTTACGGATCTGATGGATAATACATTGCTGTACTTCGGTTTTGGGGTACACGGCGGATATTGCCTCGGGGAAGCCCGTAAGGCCGTCGACACAGGCGATTAAAATATCCTCAACACCTCTGTTTTTCAGCCCGTTAAGTATTGAAAGCCAATACCTTGCGCTTTTATTCTCCCCGACATACATACCGAGAACATCTTTCTTCCCGTCCATATTTATGCCGATTGCTATGTAATAAATGGTATCGGCAATATAAAAAGTATGGAGTGTCCGGACTGATGTCGTCCAAGAAACAAATCAAACGAGAAAATATAGACTTTAATGCAGAATCCGCACCGGCTCAAGACATTGCTGAGCTACAGGAACAAATAAAGCAACCGCAAATGGAAGTTGATGTATTAAAAGAAGCGTTAAATCTGTTAAAAAAGACACCGGCATCAATATAACGGAACTGAAAAACCGTGAAAAAGCAGTGGTTATTGATGCCATGAAGGACAAGTATTCACTGCCGCAGTTATTAAAACTCTTACAAATATCAAGGAGCAGTTTCTACTATCAGAAAAAGGCAATGAAAAAGCTGGATAAGTACTATGAATTACGCATTAATATAATACAGTTCTTTAAAGAAAACAGAAACTGTTATGGATATAGGCGTATTCACAGCGAACTTAAGAAAACCGGAATCGCCGTTTCTGAGAAAATCGTCCGCCGTATTATGAAAGCGGAAAAATTAACAGTACCGGAAAAACGCATAAAAAATATAATTCATATAAAGGTGAAATCACACCCGAAGCAGCTAATTTATTGAATAGAGATTTTTATGCAGACCAGCCTAATATAAAGTGGCTTACGGATATAACCGAATTTGCAATTCCCGCAGGAAAAGTATACCTTTCTCCTGTTATTGACTGTTTTGACGGCATGATTGTAAGCTGGAATGTAGGAACAGCACCGGATTCCCTTTTAGTGAACAAAATGCTTGAAGTCGCAATTAGCACCCTTTCTCCGTCAGAACATCCCATAGTACATACCGACAGAGGAAGCCACTATAGATGGCCGGGCAGGATAGACCGAATGAACACTGCGGGTTTAACTCGTTCAATGTCAAAGAAAGGCTGTTCTCCCGACAATGCAGCTTGTGAAGGATTCTTCGGCAGATTAAAGAATGAGATGTTTTATGGGCGCTCATGGATTGATGTTTCAATTAACAGTTTTATAGATGAAATTAATAATTATATCATCTGGTATAACACCAAACGTATTAAACAATCTCTGGGATATATGAGCCCGGTAGAGTACAGACATAGTCTTGGATTAGCTGTTTAAACAGTCCAAGAATATGTCCGCACCCCCGTCTCAAAACACTTGCTAAATACAACAGAATTTCAAATAATATTTCAAAAAGTTGCTTATAATACAGAAGTCCAAATGTTGTACTTGCTGACTATCTGGCAGTAATGTAATGAGCGCCGAATTTGTTGTGTTATTCGTCGCCTTCGGCTCCTCACAACACAACAAATTCTTTCCAATTACACTTTCATCTTATTTTTTTGAGAAAAGTGTTACCTATCATTGATTTATCTACAATAATATGTATTGCATTGTGTTCTATTATATTGACAAATCCCATACAATGTAATATAAGAAAAAGGTAATGAGGAATACGTATGAGCCAATCAACATTTAGTATTAGGATGGATGAGGATTTAAAAAAGCAGTTCGACTTCCTTTGCTCGGAATTCGGTATGACTGCAAGCACAGCGATAAATATCTACGCCAGAACGGTTGTAAGGGAAAAGAAAATACCATTTGAAATCAAGTATGACGGAAAGAGCATAAGTGAGCGCGGTTTGGACGCTTTTAACGCTCTGCGTGCGTCTGCAAAAAATAACCCGGCCAAGGAATTGACTCTTGATGAAATCAATGCCGAAATATCAAAGGCACGCGGGGAGATGCAGAAGTGAAATGTTATGCGGTTATCAATACCAATGTTCTGGTATCATCACTTATTACGAAAAATAATGAATCCGCAACAGTTCAGGTAGTGCAAAAAATATTTTCGGGTGAAGTTATACCTCTGTTCAGCAGCGATATATTAAAGAGTACAGCGAAGTTCTGCGTCGGACGAAATTCGGACTTGATGAGAGCTTACTCAAAACCGTATTAGAGGCTATTGAAAATGCGGGCGTTTTGATATCTCCGTCACAATTAGATGAAACGCTGCCGGACATGAAAGACCTGCCTTTTTACGAGGTTGTACTTGAATGTAACGATAAATCTGCATACCTTATTACGGGTAATATTAAGCACTTTCCGGTCAAACCGTTTATCGTTACTCCGGCGCAATTTTTGGAATTAACAAATAAAGCATAAAACACATAAAAAAATCTGCCAGCTTCGTAAGAAGTCAGCAGATTTTTTATACCTTAATAACGGTTGCGAGCTTTTCGAGACCGTGTTTTTCTATGTATTCATAAACGGCTACAATATCGTTAAAAACAATGGCGCCTTTAAAATAATCAGTGTAGGTAAGAGTATCTTTAAGCAATGGATATTTTTCTCCCGTGTTTACCGCAATGTAGTATTTTTCTTTCATTCTTAACACCCCGCAGACGAATAGTATTATACCATATTGAGTTTAAATTGCAATTGTATTTGACGTAAAATATAACGGTTATTTTAACTGCTCATGTTACCGTCAGAGAACGATAATTATTTTTTGTTGCCAAGCGATGAGAATCCGGTAATATTTTCAAATAAGCAATCTTTCTTATGATAGAAAATATCAATTGACCTTTTGATTTTTAAAGGGTATAATAAAAATATAAGGAGATGATTTTTCGTGTGTTCACAAAGCAAGCTTAACAGTATATTAAGTAAAATAGCAGAAGTCGCAAAAAATACATTCGGCAATAATTTGCAGGCGGTTATTTTATACGGCTCATATGCTCGCGGCGATTATGACGACGCCTCGGACATAGATATAATGATAATTGCGGATGTTGACCGCGAGGATCTGTTCAGATATAAAAAGCCGATTATAAAGGCAACAAGCGAATTGGGGCTTGAAAACGATGTGGTCATTACCGCAACCCTAAAGGATAAGAAGACATTTGAGCAGTATAAAAACGCACTGCCTTTCTATCAGTCTGTATTAAAGGAGGGCGTTAAGGTTGCCGTCTGAAGAACAGATATCTATTTCAAAGCTCCGTTTGGATATTGCAAAGGAACGCCTTAGCTATGCCGATGAAATTCTGAAAATCGGGGATTATAAAACGGTTGCCAACCGTTCATATTATGCGGTATTTTCCGCTATGAGGGCAGTTTTGGCGCTTGACGGATTTGATTCCAAAAAGCATTCGGGAATAATTGCCGAGTTCAGAAGGCTTTATTTAAAGACGGAAATTCTTCCGAAGGAATTATCCGAAACAATCGATTCTTTAGTCGAGGTAAGGCAGGGCAGCGATTATGATGATTTTTATATCATCTCAAAGGACGAAGTAACATTACAACTGCAAAATGCCCGCCGCTTTGTGTCTGAAACCGAAAAATATTTAAAGGGTATATACGCCGGATAAAACATAAGAAACACCGCCTATCCCTATTGGGACAGACGGTGCTTTTTTATGCTGCTAACGGCATTTCCATTTGGTTCTTAACTGCTCTGAGCGACAATTCCTGCGACTGCATTTGCAGCAGCGAAAAGTCTTTGTCAAGGTCGTCAAGCCGGCGTTTTAGCACCTGTTCGTAGGTTGTTTTTTTAGCCTTTAACGCCTCAATCTTTTTGAGCCAGCGGTTAATAACCGCGGCAGATGAGCAGCCGTTGTCGATGAAGTGCTGAATACGCTCCTCGTAGGTTTCAATATCTCTTTTGTAATTCATATAAAATTCAGCCGTCATTTTCTCACGCTGCTTTTCATCGTTCGCCACGAACATACTGTTTGAAGAAACATTACCCGCGTTCAGATTGCATTTTGAAAGCGCCTCAATGTAATCCTCAAATATGTTTAAGAGCGGCAAATGCGGATTGGGTATAAAATACAGGTTGCCGTGAATGTTTATCTTGACCGCCTGCATTTTTTCGAGTAAAAGCTGCACCACCGAATCTACATGATCGGTATTGTAACAGCTTTTGAAGCGCTCGAAAAGAGTGAGCGCCTGCTCGCAGTATTGCGCCGCGTCAATCTCCGGGTCATATTCGGTATTGTCGTAGAACATTTCCTCGGTTTCACGCTTAAACGCTATGTTAGCAAGCTTCTTGTAATTGTTGGTCGTAGAGTCAAGCGTTTCCTTTACAAGCTCGCGGCAGATAACCGATGAGGTGTCCTGCTTATTATCCCGGCAGTAAATGCGGTAGATATGCGTACCGCCGGCGTCCTTATTAACCACACGGTCCTTAAGCGCCGTGGTAGCGTATCTGTATGCGCTTGCCGCCGATTCGCGAGCGGGCTTTACCTTCGGTAAATTAAAGGCCTTGCCAAGCTCAATAAATCTATCTTTCGGTATTAAAATATTTGCTGTAGAATAATAGAGCAGCTTGCCTATTATTCCGTCGTTTCCTTCGTTTACTCCCATATATGACTGCATTTCCGGCATATTTGTTTCCTCCAGTATCAGATATAATTAACACTCGGCAATATCCACATATTTGCGGATAATATCAAGAGCGTCATCATAGCTCCGTGCATTATTGAACTCGGCTTTCAAAGCGGCAATCTGTTCTTTTGCGTCAAAAAGGTTATATGCTTTAATTGCATTAACCGCAGCGGCAAGAATAAAATAAATATTGCCGTCAGGCGAGTTAAAATCAATGCGGATTTTAGGCTTTGTTCTAAAATTGCTCATAGCTTTCACCTCGAAAATCTTCCGGTACATAAGGCTCGGTATCGGTACAGCTTATCCGCAGACCTATCAATGTGCCGGGTTCTAAAACGAGCTTTCCGTCATAATAAAGCCGCCGGGCTTTAGATACAGCATCCTCGGGACTGTCGGCTGTAACCGGGAAAGTCTCGGTTACAGTCTCCTCAATACGAATGTTATAGCTTTGAGCCATTGTTCTGTTCCTCCTTTATTTTTTCTTCGTATTCTTTTTTGAGCTTTCTGAAAAGCATGTAATCATCTATCCCTTTCTGATCAATAGGCCAGAAAAGGCGCTTGTAGGTTTCACACAGCGGGGTGCAGATAGCCTGTATTTTAACCTGCGCTTTTTGCACCTGCGGGTTGGAGCGCACGTCCATATCAACACATTCTACTATTTTTTTAGGTCCGAGCAAGGATATAACCTCCTTTAAAAATCCGGTGTTCTGTACCCCTGTCAGCCCAATGAACAGCTTGTCTCCGGATAAATAGCTTGCAACGTCTGATTTTAAGCCGCCCTCGGTAAGATATACGGTGTCGCTGTCCCGGTTGCCGGTTATGTGGATATATGAGGGAACAGAGGTTCCCTCAAATTTTTTCTGCTTTGATGAAGAAAACCACATAAACCTTGTGCCGGTCTTTTCAATAGTTATTCCCTCCGGCGTAGTAACTCGCTTAACGGGCGGATTATCGAAACGGATCTGTAAGCCCTGTATAAGATTTTGCTTATCCCGTATCGGAATTAAAATACCGCTCTTAAACGCCGCTATATGCCATAAGCCGTCGGTTCTGTAAAACCCCGGCATACCGTGCAGGTCATAGCGTGCGGCGAGACTGTCGCATATCCATTGCCGTTCCGCGTTGTCGGTGGGAAAGCTGCGGTACATATTCCGGGCGATTCTTTCGCTGTCAAGTCCTCTGTTTAAAAGATTTGTAAAGTGCTCTTTTTCAAGGCGCAGCAGCTTTAAAAGCCCGGTATATATTTCGTTTCTTTCCCTGATTTCCCGTATTTGGATTTTGCTCTTTTCGGGTTCCACCGGCACATCGTGCCGCCTGACGGACGGCTCGTTAAGCAGCGCATTATAGCTCTCATAATTTTTAAGGCTCACGCCTTTCGGATTAAAAGAGGAATATAATGTGACCGCATTGCCGCCGGTACCGCAGTTATGACAGTAAAACATATTTGTGAGTCTGTTCAAATACATACGGTAACGGTGGTCGCAGCAGTAGGGACAGCGCGCCTCAACCTCGTCGTTCGTAAGTGTGCTGCGCTTAATATTTATTCCGCAAAGCTCCGCCGTGTCTACAAGGTCAAAGTTAATGTACGCGCCCATTTATGACGCTTGGGGCAGTTCTTCCGCTACGGGGGTTCTGCTCATTGAGCGAATCGACAGCGGCGCATTTTTAACCATTCTTAAAAATACCGTCTGGCAGGAAAGGGAGGACATATCGAAATGAGCTACGCTTTCGGTGTTGTCAATAAACACGGGGAGATTAAGCCCGGTAAGCCTGCGCATAAGCGCGCATATTTCAAGCCCTGCCGCCGTGCGCTCGGATAAAGATAACGCCGCGTAATTCCTGCCCTTGTAAGCAAAGCGGAATACGCTTTTAAGCTCACCGGTGGTCTTTACGGGCTCAAACAGGGTAATGCTTACATTCGGCATTTTAAGCTCCTCTGCCAACAGCTCGGTTCGCTTTGAAACATATTCTTCAAGAGAGGATAATATTTCGGTATACCTCCGTTTATCGTTTTCAAAGGCGGCTGCCTGTTCGTTCAAAGCCGTAATTTGAGCGTCTACCGAGTATTCCCGCAGCTTTTTGATCTGCGCTTCAAGTTCTGCAAGGTTTCTTTCCTCGCTTTCAAGCTCCGAAAACTCCTCGTCGGATAAAAGCCCGCGGGAGAGGAGCATATCTATCTCCTCAATTTCCCGCTGCATAATCTCCGGCGAATCGTCCCCGGTGCGGCGCAGTTCATCTAATTCTGCCGAAAGCTTTTCGGTATCGTCCTTTTTAAACCGGTCAAAGGTTTGCTTTGCTTTTTGCTCGGTTTCAAGCATTTCCTTTTTGGTCTCCGCCAGTCCGTTTGCATTTTTTAAGATACGGTCTATCTCGGACGATATATCCGCCTTTGCGCTTGCAAACAGCTCATCGGTAAGCGTTACCGAGCAGGTAGGGCATTTAGAGCCGGGTTTAAGCTTGTTGAGTTTCTCTTTCAAAGCGGAATATGTGGTTTTAAGCGCAGATAATTCCGCGTCAAGCTTTGCAATATCCCCCGAAAACTTAGAAACATATTCCCGCTCTCTTGCCGTTTTCAGTCTTTCCTCCAGCGCCGCCGCTAAAGCGGCGGTCGGGCTGTTTACGGCAGAGGTCAGCTTTTCGGAAAGTATATCCCGCCGTTTTCTGAAATCTTCAAGGTTTAAACCCTCAAACTGCTTTTCTTTCAGCATATGCACCGTGGCGGCTGTAACCTCCGCCTGCTCGTTCAGCCTGTCGCACTCGGCGTTGTTCGCCTGTACCGTTTCGCGCAAGGTTGCCCTTTTAGTCTCTAATATCCGCAGCTGTTCGTCACACCGCCGAATACCCGCTCTGTAATCGGTAAGCATTTCGGCAGGTTCGGTGATGTTAAGCCCCTCAAGAGGTTTTTTAAAGCCGTCGGACATTGCGGATAATATCTGTTCACTGCTTACAGTTTTAAGATTGCGGAAAAGCAGCTCGCGCCCTTTTACTTCGCCGAAGCTTGTAAGGTAAAACGGATTTAATATGCAGAGAAAGGTGTCCTTATCGCAGATAAAGCGGTTAATTTCCTCCTGCCTTACAGAAAAGCTGTCGAAAATCAGCTCGGTTTTAGAGCCGAATCTTCGCCGTATAAGGCTGTGCAGTACGCCGTTTTGGTCGGTGAAGTCTATCTTTACTTCGCACCCTGCGCTTTCGGAGTTAATAAGCCTATCCGCTTTTTGCTCTCCGAAATATGTAACGCCGTAAAACGCGAATGCTACCGCGTGCGCAAGGGTGGTCTTTCCGGTCCCGTTGTGCCCGGTGACGCAGTTAACGTCACCGAGCGCAAAGCTTACAGGTTCTTTTTGGTTGCGAAAGCCCGAAAGAGAGATTTCTTTAATGCTTATTTCGGTTATCTGTTCCATAAGCTCCACTCCTTATTCCCAAGGTAAAGCATTCTGCTCGTTTAATTCCGTTATGCCGTCGGGTGTTTCGGTCTTGCTTATAAGGGTCAGCATTTCGCCGTAGGTCTGCATATCCCGCCGTATTATTGTGGTCTTCCACAATTCGTCTCCGAACTCGCCTACAATAAGCCAGCGGCTGTATTTATCCGGCATGACTTCTGTGCGGATAACATTAAATACTGTATACCCCGGCTGTACCAAACAGGGGAAGGAGTTGCGGTAGCCTTCGAGCACCTCGCTTTTGCGCTTGTATTCCGGCTCGTTTTCCTTTAGAGTTTTCAGGTTGTGCTCCGAGATTTTAAGAGCGCGGTTAAGCTCGTCCGCTTGTCTTTCAAGCAAAGAAATTTCTTCGCTTGCCTTATCGTATCCCTTTTTTAAGGTTTTTTCCTCAAAGGCTTTAAACAGTAAATAGACTAAGGCTATCCCTGCGGCTAATACCAAAAAAGCCAGGGTATACTTTTCGCGCGTCCATATGCCGCTTAAAAGTATTGCCGTTTCCGCCGTAACCGTCAGCAGAAGAATTGCGGATATAACTATGACCGCCGTTACTGTTTGTGCGTTCTTTTTCATGGTCGTTCTGTCTCCTTGATTTAATCTTATGCCGCTTTTTCAAAGCCGCGAATAATGTTGTATTTCCCGATTGCAGCGCTTTCCCGTTCCTCGATTTTAACATTGCAGATAATCTGTCCGTCTCTGAGATCGGGGTTACCCTGCATATATCCCGTTATAAGCTGGTTCTGCGGGGTTTCTAAGGTGAGCGCTGTCTGCGTACCCTTAGCACCGTTACGCACTACGGATTTTACCACACGGAACTTAATGCCTGTGGTGTTTTCCTGCGGTTTCTCGGCAGCTTTAGGCGCTGCATTCGTTTTAAGCGGTTCTGCCGGAGCATTTCCTGCCTTTTGCGCCTTTTTCCGTGCGGACATCTGCTGGTTATAATGTACGGCTAAATCCTTGTATTCGCTTTCCTGTATAACAAAGCTGCTTCCTCTCGGTTTAATGTCCACCCATTTACCCTCAAGGCTGTAAAGGTATCTGCCGATTCCGAGAACGGACGCCGCGCGTTTTAATGCTCCCGAAAGTCCGCCCTTTACGGGTTCAATGTCCGTAGCTCCCGAACCGTCGGATTTTTTTATCCATTCGTTTCTTTCGGGGCTGTAAACGGAAATTGCGCATACATACGCAGATGACTTGCCCTCTGCGCTCGGAGCCACCGTAAATTCGTTCTGCCAGTTTTCAGGCCCGAATATTTCATCCAGCCGCTCTTGAATGGCTCGAGAATTTACAAACGGTACGGCAAAGCCCTGGGTCTTTTCCGTGTTTGTATATGCCGTTCGCCATTCAATATCCGAGGCAGG